>OGHH01000432.1_pt1 | contig 44649 bp, 38 predicted proteins | sample 1571471 | NCBI WGS metagenome assembly OGHH01 (sample SAMEA2581936, study PRJEB24529) | metagenome | biome: Human gut stool | place: China | collected 2011
ACTGTATCCCATAAATACATCAAGTAAGATTACCTGATGTCCATTCTCTCTCAATGCCTTTGCCACCATATCTCCGGTCTTAAAGGAAACATCTCTCTCTGTACTTAAACCACCTGCTAAAACAACAATCTTCATGGTATACTCTCCTTACTATCTCATAAAAACATTTCTGCTTTATAGTATACCTTTTTTCTTTGTGTGGCAAGGAATTTGCACATTCCTTTGTACTTTTTATGCCTGCATGACATCCTTTCTTATTTATTTTTCTGCCTCACGGCAATGCCCCCGGCAGGCACCATTTTTTCTTTTATTCCCCGTTTTCCCGTACCGGAAAAGATTCCTGACTCATAAAATTCTTTGCCTGCTGCTGGCCTCTTTCACGATAAAACCCATTTCTACAGCATTGCGATTTCTTCCATCCTCAGTGCCTGCAGCAGCCACAAAAATATCTGTCTTCCAATCAGATCCTGTTTTCCGATCATACTCCCGTACCGGTATATCTTTGCAACCACATCCTCACAGCGTTCCTCGTCCCCCGCCAGCAATATTTCACAGAGCAATCCATACCGCTCTCTATTTAAAGTGCACTGCCTGTCTATTTCATTCCATAGTTCCGGATACCTTCTTGCGAGATCCACCAGAATCTCTGCCCCGTTATACATTTCTTCCGCTTTCTTCTGCTCTGTTATATAATTTTCCACTTTTACACTACTGTCATGCAGGCATTGATACTACACAAGTATCTTATGTCTGTCGATTTTTGTCAACTACATTTGATTTTTGTTTTAATATTTTGATAATCAAAATATCTTGACATTCTTTTCATCATACTTTATATTTATTTTTGTTTGATAGTCAAACTATTTTATCCGGAGGGAAAAAAATGAGTGTACGAATTATTGTTGATTCCGCATCTGATCTCACAAAGGAACGTGCGGATGCATTAAATCTTGATTATATGCCTTTAAAGACAATTTTTGGCGAAACGGAATATTTAGACGGTGTTACCATTTCCCATAAAGAATTTTATGAAAAACTGATCGAATGTGGAACAATCCCGACGACCAGCCAGGTATCTCCACATGATTTTGAAGCGAAATTCAAAGAAGTAAAAGAAGCCGGCGATACCGCCGTTGTGATCTGTCTGTCCTCTCTTTTATCCGGTACATACCAAAGTGCACACATTGCGCTTGATGGCTATGAGGACTGTATCACATTAGTTGACAGTTTAAATGTATGTCTGGGCGAACAGATCCTTGTCCTTTATGCCGTAAAGCTGCGCGATGAGGGGCTTTCTGCGAAAGAGATCGCCGAAAAACTCGAAGAGAAAAAGAAAGATGTCTGTGTCTTAGCTGTCTTTGATACCCTTGAGTATTTAAAACAGGGCGGACGCATCTCAAAGACTGCCGCCTGGGCGGGAAATATTTTATCCATCAAGCCTGTCATCGCCATTGAAAAAGGTGAGGTTGCGATCTTAGGAAAGGCCAGAGGATCGAAAAACGGAAATAACATCCTGATCCAGGAAGTGAAAAATAAAAACGGTATCGATTTTTCCATGCCGTATATGTTAGGCTACAGCGGGCTCGACGACTCACTGCTCCGGAAGTATATTGCGGACAGCGCAGATCTCTGGGCCGGACAGACAAAAGAGCTGCCAATCAGCACAATTGGGAGTACGATCGGTACACATGCGGGACCGGGGGCAATCTGTGTGTCGTTTTTCCATAATGCTTAAGGCAGGAATCTCGTGTGTCAAAAGGTGGCTTTTCGTTTTTTGACGCATGACTCCCTGTCACAAATGTATTCTGCCAAGAAAAGAATCCTATGAATCAAAGAACCCACCCGGCGGCAAGGTGCTTGCCGCAGGGTGGGTTCTTTGTATTCACAGCACAATTCTGCAATGATCCATTTTAGTATTCCGGTTCGATCAATCCGTATGTGTTGCCTTTTCTCTTGTATACAACGTTGACATCTTCGGTCTCAGCATTGATAAATACGAAGAAGTCATGTCCTAATAACTCCATCTGTACACATGCATCTTCCGGATACATCGGCTTCATATCGAACTTCTTAGAACGGATAATCTTGATCTCTTCATCATCGTCTGATGCTGCATCCAGGAAATCCTGTTTGAAAACGGATGCTGCGCTCTGCTGTTTCGTAACCAGTTTCGTTCTATATTTCTTTAACTGACGCTCAATAACCTCTTCTACCAGATCAATTGATACATACATATCATTGCTGACCTGTTCAGAACGAATATAGTTTCCTTTCATTGGAATCGTAACTTCCACTTTCTGGCGTTCCTTCTCTACGCTCAGTGTTACATAGACATCTGTGTCCGGAGTGAAGTATTTCTCTAATTTGTTTAACTTGTCCTCCACTGCATCTTTGATACCATCGGTTAATTCAATGTTTCTTCCTGTAATCTTGATTCTCATGATGTCCAACCCCTTTGCCGTTTATTTGATACAGATTTATATCATGGTTTTATTATAGCACTTTCCACAAATATTTCAATACAATATATCATTTTTTATATATTTTTCAGAATATTTATATTTTCCTGTAATATTCTTGTAAAAATGTGCATCATTCGCTGGCACGATCAATATTACACATTTAACAAGGGATGCAATGTCATAATGACTCGCCATTATGACATTGCATCCCTTATCATCTGTTCCGCTTTTTTTGCTTCCTCTTTGGTAAGCTGCGGTGTATCTTTTAACACATAATCCATGCCAAGATTATCATACTTGACCTTGCCAAGTGCATGATATGGCAGTACTTCCAATTTTTCCATATTGGAAAGTGTCTTTAGGAAGTGTCCGAGTTCCGTCAATTCTGCCTCCTCAAATGTGATGCCGGGAACTACGACATGACGGATCCACACCGGCTTTTTCCTCTGATCTAAATATCTTGCAAATGCCAGAATATTCTTATTAGAATGTCCGGTCAGTTTCCGGTGATCCTCGTCACGGATATGCTTAATGTCAAGCATTACAAGATCTGTGACATCAAGAAGCCTGTCTATTTTTTCCAGTGTGATATCTGATGTGGCTTCTCCATCCTCCGGAAATCCCGGAAACATAATACCTGACGTATCTAAACAGGTATGGATTCCATGCACCTTCGCCTTCGCAAACAGTTCCGTCAGAAAATCAATCTGAAGCATCGGCTCGCCACCGGTGGCGGTAATTCCGCCAGTCCGGTAAAAAGAGGCATTGCGCAGGAAGCGGTCGATGATCTCGTCCGCCTCCATCTGTTTTCCATCAGTCAGCACCCATGTATCCGGGTTATGGCAATACTGGCAGCGCATCGGGCAGCCCTCGAAGAATACGACAAAACGCACCCCAGGACCGTCCACGGTACCAAATGATTCCAGAGAATGAATATAGCCCATAATAATCTCCTTATTTTTACATCAGTTCATGGAATGTTCTTGCAATTACCTCATCCTGCTGCTCTTTGGTCAGTTTGATGAAGTTTACTGCGTAACCTGATACACGGATTGTAAGCTGCGGATATTCCTCCGGATGCTTCTGTGCATCAAGCAGTGTTTCCTTATTTAATACGTTTACATTTAAGTGGTGACCGCCTTTTTCTGCATAGCCGTCAAGCAGTGCCACAAGGTTTGTTTCAGAGCTTTCCTCCGTCTTTCCAAGTGCATCCGGCACGATGGTAAAGGTGTTGGAAATACCATCCTGCGCATCCATAAATGGCATTTTTGCAACGGAAGCTAAGGAAGCAACCGCACCGTTTTTATCACGTCCGTGCATTGGATTTGCACCCGGAGCAAATGCAACACCTTTCTTTCTTCCATCCGGGGTTGCTCCTGTATTTTTACCATAGGATACATTGGATGTAATGGTAAGAATGGAAGTTGTTGCGATACCACCGCGATAGGTGTGATTTCCTTTTACATATTTGATAAAGGTATGAAGAACCTCTTTTGCGATTTCATCCACACGGTCATCATCATTACCATATTTCGGAAAATCTCCCTCGACCTCAAAATCTACAGTAATGCCGTTCTCATCACGGATCGGTTTTACTTTTGCATATTTGATTGCAGACAGGGAATCTGCTACTACGGAGAATCCCGCAATACCGGTTGCAAACCAGCGTCTTACCTGTTTGTCATGCAGCGCCATCTGCAGTTTTTCATAGCAGTATTTGTCATGCATATAGTGAATGATGTTTAATGCATTGACATAGACACCTGCAAGCCATTTCATCATGTCTTTGTATTTATCCCATACCTCGTCGTAGTCAAGATACTCGGAAGTGATCGGACGATATTTCGGTCCTACCTGTTTACCGCTGATCTCATCCACACCACCGTTGATCGCGTAAAGTAAACATTTTGCAAGGTTTGCACGGGCTCCGAAGAACTGCATCTCTTTTCCGATCCTCATGGAAGATACACAGCATGCAATGCCGTAGTCATCACCATGAACCACACGCATGATATCATCATTTTCATACTGGATCGCAGAATGTTTGATTGAGATCTCTGCACAGAACTTTTTAAAGTTCTCCGGAAGTTTTACAGACCATAAAACTGTCATATTAGGCTCCGGTGCTGCTCCGATGTTGTTTAAAGTATTTAAATAACGGTAAGACATTTTTGTTACCATATGTCTTCCATCTACACCGATTCCGGCAATAGACTCTGTTACCCATGTCGGATCTCCGGCGAAAATACTGTTGTACTCCGGCGTACGGGCAAATTTTACACAGCGCAGTTTCATTACGAACTGATCGATGATCTCCTGGATCTCTTTCTCAGTGAAAGTTCCTTCACGAAGATCACGCTCTGCATAGATATCTAAGAATGTAGAAGTACGTCCAAGGCTCATTGCCGCACCGTTCTGCTCTTTGACTGCTGCAAGGTATGCAAAATAAACAGCCTGTGTTGCCTCAAGAACGTTTGTTGCCGGCTTTGAAATGTCACATCCGTAAATCTTTGCTAATTCTTTTAACATTTTAAGAGCTCTGATCTGCTCGGATAACTCCTCACGCTCACGGATAACGTCAGAATACATAATCGTACGTGTGGATTCTAACTGTTCTTCCTTGTCTGCGATCAGACGATCCACACCATAAAGAGCCGGTCTTCTGTAATCGCCAATGATACGTCCGCGTCCGTATGCATCCGGAAGACCGGTAATGATATGTGCAGAACGGCAGGCTCTCATCTCCGGTGTATACGCATCAAATACGCCTGCATTGTGTGTCTTTCTGTGTGTTGTGAAATATTCTACCACTTCCGGGTCTACTTTATACCCATTATCTTCACATGCCTTAATTGCCATACGGATACCGCCATAAGGCTGTAAGGAACGTTTGAATGGTTTATCTGTCTGGAAACCTACGATCTTCTCCTTATCTTTGTCTAAGTACGCAGGTCCATGGGAAGTGATCGTGGAAATGATCTTTGTATCCATATCGAGCACGCCGCCGGCCTCTCTCTCCTGCTTTGAAAGCTCTAATACGTCCTGCCAGAGTGCTGTGGTATCCTCTGTCGGTCCCTCCAAAAAAGAGCTGTCACCATCGTATGGCTTATAATTTCTCTGAATGAAGTCTCTGACATTTACTTCATTCTCCCATGCTCCACCATTAAAATCTCTCCATTCGTTTTGCATTATTTTTCCTCCTGTTTGCTGAAAACTATGGTTTACCTGTATAAAACGGATCTGATCCCCCAATATTTTGGTATTGCTGGAAAATATTGGTAGTCATTTCTAACTTTTGTTAGTTAGTTCTAACGCAGTGAATATATCATGTTTCATCACTGCTTGTCAATATCCGCTTCGTTTCCGGAACTGTTCTTTTTTTCATACAAAAGGATTCCTGTAAGAAGAATATCTTTAAGAATAAAAGAAACCGACAGTCCGGGTTATCTCGCCCAGACGGTCGGCATTGTAAACGTTATACTTCATGTGGTTCTTCCACTTTTTCCGTCAGTCATATAACAATTAGATGTTATAATTTTTGATTCATTTTTTCAATAGGTAAAATGTACCAAAAAAAAGCTTATATCATTGTGTAAATTGCTATGCTGTTTTTTTCTTCCTTTTTGACCTGATAGAGTGCTGCATCCGCTCTGTGATACAGTTCACGGAAGCTTGTGCCATCCTCAGGGCCGAATGCGATGCCAATACTTGCTGTCGGCTCCTCCGCCATTCCGATCATTTCTTTTTGTCTGCGCAGCCGGTACAGCACTTCATCTGCCTGCCCCTGTATCCACATACGGTCTTTTACATCCGGAAGAAATACTGCGAATTCATCCCCGCCCATACGTCCAATGCTGACCTGATTACCGTAGACTTCCCTTAAAATATTAGACACACTCATAATGACGCGTTCGCCAACCCAGTGGCCATACACATCATTGACCTGCTTAAAATTATCCAGATCAATAGCAATGTATGCATAATTTTGTCCTTCTGCCACTGACTCCAGTTCTTCTTTGATACGATCTTCCATCGTACCACGGTTTAACAGTCTCGTCATGGAATCTCTGGCTGCACAATCCCGTAAATATTCTCTTTCTCTCGCGTAACGTCTGTTTTTTTCCACTTTCTCCGTTACATCCGTGATCGTAATATAACTGACCGGTTTTAACTGCGAGGATATAACATCCATGGATACCATCACACGAAAAGACAGCCACTTTTTATTTCCGTCTTTCGTCTCTGTCTGAGCAGTCAGTTCAAATGACTCCCCTGTCAGAATCTCTTCATGATGCTCCCTCATGACCATTCTTAAGTCAATATCCACAAACCGGCTCCAGCCGTCCTGTACTTTTTCAATAAATTCCTCCCGCGTGTAACCGAGCATATGGTACGCCATCGTATTCACATAATACACCTTGCGTTTTCTGCCCTCACTGCTCACAACAAGACCAAATGGTACGTTTTTCATAACTTTATGAAAAACCTTTTCCTCCAATACCGAGCTTTCCATTCTCCCTCTCCCGTTAAAAAATTAACTAATTGATCCCCCGAACAGTATACTACATTACTTTAAAATAAAAAAGTATTTTTATGAATATTTTTCTTTTTTCTAGACTTCCATACTTTTTTCCTATATAATTTATCTAATTATTTTTTTACTTAATGGAGAAAATTAGTATGAAAATAACATTTTTCACGCAAGAATGGAGAATTTTATGAAAATTGGCATTATTTCTGATACACACGGTATTTTCCGTGAAGAGTGGCACCGTCATTTAGACGGCTGCGATTATCTGATCCATGCAGGCGATTTCTGTACGCAGAAAAATTATGACTGTTTCCGGAACTTTGGCATTCCGCTTTATATGGTCCGAGGCAACAATGACCGCGGTGACTGGGCAAAAAATCTTCCTGAATTTTTACAGTTCCGCATTGGCGGCAAGACTTTTTTTCTGGTTCATAATCAGTTTGATCTTCCATTTGACCTGACAGATGCTGATTTTCTTATCTTTGGTCATACTCATCACTATACATTTTATAAACGTTTCAATAAAGTTTATATTAATCCGGGCAGTGCCAGTGACGGACGTGGAGATTCGAAAAGTCTTGCAATCCTGACACTTTCAGGCAATGATTACAGTTTAGAACGTGTCATTCTGTGATTTTTACAGATTTTGAAAGGAGAGGATTTCCTTGTTACACATCACTTCGTTGAATGAAGGGTTAGAACTTTTTAAGGCACTCGGTTCTGATGTGAGAATTGAAATTTTAAATATTTTGCTGGAAAACGACAATATGAGCATGAATGAACTTGCCTCCCGTTTAAATATTACAAACGGTGCCTTAACCAGCCATATCAAAAAACTTGAGAACTGCGGACTGATCACAACATCCAGTGAATCTGCTGTTCACGGCAATCAGAAGATCTGTTCGATCCATTTAGATAAAATCCTGATCGATTTAGAAAAGCCTGCCGAAATTGAGAATGTTTATCATACGGAATTAAAAGTCGGCCATTATACAAATTATCAGATCTGCCCGACCTGCGGGCTCGCCTCTGCAGATGCCCTGATCGGTGAGGTGGATGATCCGCGGTATTTTGAACATCCAGACCGCTATAACGCTGATATTCTATGGTTTACACGCGGTTATGTTGAATATGCCATTCCAAATTTTATCCCGGCTTCCAAAAAAATCACACAGATCACAATTTCCGCAGAACTTAGTTCCGAAGCACCAGGCACCAACAATGACTGGCCTTCCGATATCAGTTTTTACTTAAATGATATTCATATTGGTGACTGGACCTCCCCCGGAGATTTTGGCGATGTGAAGGGTCTGTTGACACCGGACTGGTGGTATGCAAACTGGAACCAGTACGGATTGCTAAAACAACTTGTCATCAATCAAAAAGGTACCTATATCGACGGTCTCAAAATATCCGACGTTAAAATCGATGATTTCCATCTCAACTGCCACAGCAGCATCCGCTTCCGCCTGGCTGTGGAGGACGATGCCAGGCACATCGGCGGACTTACGATCTTTGGAAAATCTTTTGGCAATTACAGCCAGGATATCAAAGTGAGTCTCGGGTACGCCCCGGTGGAGGAAATGAAGTAATATTACCGCAATAAAAAATGGTAACAGTCCGTCTGAACTGTCACCATTTTTTATATGGGCATTTTGATACGGCTGCCGCGGCGCGCAGCTCTACATAGCAGCCACACGCACCGCAAGTTCCCGCGTTTAAAAGTTCACAGGTTTTGCAGACAGTAAGCCGTCTCTCATACTCGCTCTCTGATACCTGATCTTCTTTTTTGATCGCCTCTTTATATTTCTCAATCATTTTTGCATCCGCTTCCGCCATTTCGCGCAGCAGACACTTTTTACAGATCTGTGCCATATGTCATCTCCGCCTGTAATTTTCGTTACTGTTCATATTTCCAGTATGACCAGCAGCTAATTTTCCCGCCATTTCTGACAGTTTTTTTCTTATTTTGCAAGACGCAGCTCGATCACACTGTTTGCCGGCATTGTGACATTCACGCCGTTTTCCGTCTCCTCATAGGCAGTAAAATCTTTTTCTGTCACGGTATCCGGTGCCTCAAATGTGTTATGTGCATGCATATCGGAATCGGTTACGATCTTTGCCTCAGTCACATGATAGCCACGGTTTGCAAGCTGGATCTCCACCTTTTCCGATGCCTCCACAGAGAGGTTGTTCATGGTGACGGTGATCACACCGTCTTTATCCATGGATACGGACTCTGTGATCTTCGGTACTTTCCACTCATCCGGTCCGATCTCACCTGCCCCGGTCAAAGTGCTCTCTAACAGGTCTGCGCCCTGATGGTGGCGGTACATATGCATGACATGGTAGGTCGGTGTCTTTATCATCTGGCCGCCCTCTGTCAGAAGTACAGACTGTAAAACATTTACCATCTGTGCTAACGCAGCCATTTTGACACGGTCACTGTGCTTGTTGAAAATATTTAAGGTGATACCTGCAACAAGTGCATCACGCACCGTATTCTGCTGATACAAAAATCCCGGATTGGTGCCCGGCTCGCAGGTATACCAGGTGCCCCACTCGTCCACGATCATACCGACTTTTTTATCCGGATCGTACTCATCCATAATCGCACCGTGGCGTTCGATCAATGTCTCCATATAAAGCGCCTTCGATAATGTCTTATACCAGACATCCGCATCAAAGTCCGTAGAACTTCCTTTGATCTCCCAGCCCTCCGGATGTACATAGTAATGAAGTGATAGACCATCCATAAATCCGTGCCACTGCTCGGCATGGTCAAATGCCGTATTTAACACTCCTTTTGTCCAATAGTAGTCTGCAACATTTGCACCACAGCAGATCTTTTTGATCGGACGGTCCGGGTGATAATTGCGCACATAGGTCTGGTATCTGCGGTACTCATTTGCATAATATTCCGGCGTCATATTTCCGCCACATCCCCAGTTTTCATTGCCAACACCAAAATAATCCACTTTCCACGGCGCCTCATGTCCGTTTTCTTTTCTCAAATCTGCCATCGGGGAGACGCCCTCAAAGGTCATGTACTCCACCCACTCTGACATCTCACGGACAGTTCCACTTCCAAGATTACCGTTAACGTAAGTCTTACAGCCGATCTGACGGCACAGTTCCATATATTCATGTGTTCCGAAACTGTTATCTTCCACAACACCACCCCAGTGTGTGTTGATCATTTTTTTACGCTTTTCCTTCGGTCCGATTCCGTCCATCCAGTGATATTCGTCCGCAAAGCAGCCACCCGGCCAGCGCAGTACCGGAACTTTTAATTCCTTTAATGCGTCCACAACATCGGTGCGCATGCCGTTTACATTCGGAATCTCCGATTTTTCGCCGACGTAAATTCCCTCATAAATACATCTCCCCAGATGCTCCGAAAAATGTCCATAGATTTCCGGCTCAATACGACTCTTTTTGTTTTCCTCATTGATGATCAGTTTTGCCATTGTTTTCTCTCCTTTTTTTATTTATTTTCATAGGAAAATACCGGTCTTCCGGCTTCATCCCATTTTACCTTCATAAGCATCGCATGACGATTCGGATTGTACAACGGATCTCCGTTAATTTCTGCCTCCGTCCGCGCGTGGTAGACCATGACGTCATTTCCATCTTCATCCACGGTAAACGAGTTGTGTCCCGGCCCGTAAATGCCCAGTTTTTCACAGGTTTTTAATACCGGGTAACGCTCTTTTTTCCACAAACGCGGATCTAAAATGTCCGCATCCTCATCGATGGATAACATTCCCACACAGTAATCCACACCCGTCTCGCTCGCCGAGTATGTTAAGAACATTTTTCCGTCATGATGGATCACGGCAGGTCCCTCGTTGACCCAGAACCCTTTCCGCTCCCAGTCGTAATCCGGCGTGGTCAAAAGTACCTGCACCGTTTTTAACTGATTGCCGGATTCCATCTTTGCAATGTAGAGATTTGAAATCATTTTGCCGACTCCGACCTTTTCTGCCCAGACATAATAATATTCACCTTTATTTTCAAAGACGGTCGCATCCAGCGAAAATGCCTCAAAAGAAAACTTATCCTCCGCTGCGCGTTTCATCTTTCCAAGTTCCACCCACTCATCCGTCAGCGGATCGTCCCCGCTGCACTCTAACACATATGGACGGATCTTCCAGATATCTTCCGCCTCGCCTCCCGCAAAATAAATATACCATTTTCCAAACAGATAGTGGATCTCCGGTGCCCAGATATGATAACTCATCGGACCGGACTCATGTTTCTTCCAGACCATGACTTCCTCTGCCCCGGAAAGTTCCGCCAGTGTTCCGGCACGTCTCAATACGATCCCGTCATACGCCGGAACCGACGCCGTAAAATAATACGAGCCGTCCGTATGACGGTAAACATATGGATCCGCACGCTGTAAAATCCACGGTTCATTGTACTTTAAAGATTTTTCATCTGACATGCAGTATCCTCCCCTCTGATGACATTCGCACTGTTTCTTTCTTATGACAGTATACTCCTTATTTTTTGTTTTGTATAGATTATTCTAAAATATTATATACTTTTCTAAAATCAAAAAACGCAGAATACATCACCAGGCAAAAAAACAGCGGAAGCACTCTGCCTCCGCCATTTTTTATTTCTCACTAATATTTCTGTTTTTCAAAGTATTTCTTCGTCTCTGCAACTACCACCCCACTCAAAGCAACGAGTGCAACAAGGTTCGGCAATGCCATCAGCCCGTTAAAGATATCTGCGATCGTCCATACAGCAGATACCGTCATAAATGGTCCTATAAACACTGCAAGGATATACAGCCAGCGATATCCCTTTAAAACAGTCTTTTTGTCCCCAACCAGATATTCCAGACATTTTTCACTGTAATAATTCCATCCAAGGATCGTCGTAAATGCGAAGAATACAAGACATAACATTAACACAAAAGATGCCACCTGCTCCGGGAATGGCAGTCCTATCTGAAATGCTTTCGTGGTTACAGAGACACCTTCTAATCCCATATCCCAGGCTCCTGTGATCACGATGGAAAGTCCGGTCATCGTACAGATGATCACCGTGTCAATGATCGTTCCCAGCATGGATACAAGTCCCTGTGTCACCGGCTCATTTGTCTTTGCCGCTGCCGCTGCGATCGGCGCACTGCCAAGTCCTGCCTCATTCGAAAAGATTCCGCGGGCAATTCCCATCTGCATGGCGATCAGGATCGATCCAAGGGTTCCACCTGCAGCCGCACGAAGTCCAAATGCACTCTGCACGATCTCTACGATTGCTCCCGGAATTGCGCTAAGATGCGTAAATAGTATGATCAGTACCACAACGACATAAAGCAGTGCCATAAAAGGTACCACAACCTGTGCTACTGTGGAAATACGCTTAATACCGCCAATGATAACCAGTGCCACACACAGTGTCAGAATAATACCTGCGATCACAACCGTCCAGGAATAGGTTCTGCCAAACAGTTCCACCGTCCATGTATTCTGCGGATCAAAGAAATTGTTCACGGCACTTGTGATCCCGTTGATCTGCGTAAAAGTTCCGATTCCAAGTAAACCTACTCCGACACCGAAAAATGCAAAAATTTTTGCGAGCCATTTCCATTTTTCACCCATTCCGTTTTCGATGTAATAAAACGGTCCTCCGACGATATGACCGTCCTTTGCCACAACACGGTATTTAATTGCAAGCAGACACTCGGAATATTTCGTCGCCGTTCCAAGCAGTGCTGCGATCCACATCCAGAACAGTGCACCCGGTCCTCCGGCGACAAGCGCGGTTGCCACGCCGACAATGTTACCTGTTCCGATCGTTGCAGACAATGCTGTGCAGAGTGCGCCGAAACTTGAAACTTCCCCGTGTTCTCCGTTTTTTTCATTTGCCACCATATGTTTTATGGCAAGTGGCAGTTTCGTGATCTGAAGTCCACGCAGCCGGATCGTAAGAAAGATACCAACCGCTAAGATCAACACGATCAGTGGAACTCCCCAGACGAAATCATCAATCGCTTTTAACATTTGTACCCGTTCCTTTCCCAAAACTTTAGATACGTACCACATTACCATGGGAAAGAGTTCTTTGCAAGTATTTTATGCTCCGTCTGCCGTTTCTCACGTCTTTGCTTTCATTTTACTCAAAATATTTAACGCCCCAGACACTCTCATCTGCTCCTGCCGCAGAAAATGTCATAACATCCGTGCCTGCTTCATCTTTCATCTGACAGAATACACCGTTATATTCTTTTTCCCCGTATGTGATCGTCATATAACAGGTGCCCTGCTCCATACTCCAGATGCCTTCTAAGTTTTCGCCGTACACGTTTCCATTCTCCATCAGTACCAGTTTTACCGGCTGTGCAATCCTGGCACTGATCGCAGTTCCCTGGTTGATCACATAATAAGTTCCCGCCACTTCCGAAATGTCATAACCGCTCTCTGCGATCGTCTCACCGTCCGTCGCATACGGAAGCATACATGGCCATCCATCCTGATTCAGGAAATACTGATGCACACGGGGTTCATGATACTCCTGCCCGTTGTCAAAGCGCGTGTGGTATACAATATATTTCTTTCCATCTTCATCCACAAAAGCTGAATTGTGCCCGGTCGCCATATATGCCTTATTAAGACCCGGCAGATAATAATTGCCGGAAAGTTTTAAGCCATAAGCTGCATTGTCATCCCACATCCCCGGATATGCCCCATTCATATCGACATACTCTCCATCCACCGTTTTTGAGCGGAACACACGCATCTGATAGCCGCCCTCTCTCGTCAGGGAACCATAGGAAACAAACAGATAATAATATCCGCTTTCCTCATCATAGAGAATGTAAGGTCCCTCGATCGATTTGTGTCCGCCGCCAAGCAGACGTTTTCCAAAATACGGATCCACGCCGTTTTTCTCATCTTCTTTGGGATGGATGACCAATCCCGTTTTCTCATCAATCTCTAACAGGAAAATTCCACCCGACCACGAGCCATAGACCATCCACATTTTTCCGTCCGCATCATAAAAGACGGTCGGATCGATTGCGTTTGGATATTTCTCATAGTTATATTTATTTCCCGCGATGATGTAGTTCTTTTTTGCATAGCTGATGTCCACATAATCGAGCACATCAGTTGCCTCGATCGTATCTTTCGCGAATCCGGAATAAATGAGTGCTCCCTTCCATGTATACGGTCCCTCCGGTTTATCTGAAACAGCATAACACAGATTCGATGCATTCCATGTCGAGGACGTACAGAAATACATATAATATAAGTCCTGTGCCCTGTTATAGACCACGTCCGGTGCCCAGACATGATAAGTCCCATCGTCAGTCGGTATCACAGAGTCTCTGCTTCCCGTATAATCAAATACATGCTCTGTTCCAAGCAGATCATCAAAGATCGGATTCGACTGCGTATATCCGTCACCGATCGATGTCCAGTTCCGCAGATCCTCAGATGATGCCCCTGACATATGCGATCCGAAAATGTAATAGGTACCGCCCGCCTCTATCACGGATGGATCATGTACACTGACGCCCGCCGTAATATCCGCCGTTTTGATTCCATCATAACTCACTGTAAAATCCTTCGGGATCTTCTCTCCCCCCGACAGTGCCACCCCCGTAAGCACTGCAGCAACCCCCAATACAATTCCTGCATAAAAAATGATTTTGCTTTGTTTTCTCATACGGCTCCTCCATTTCTGTATGATATCTAACTCTACAATAGCAAAATCATTTTTATTTTACAATTATTTATTTTACTTTTTTATAAAATATTTTACTTTTTATTTTTGTTCCCATTCCTGCTCGCGGAACAGATTATCAACAATCACACGGTACTCCGCCACATGCTGTGTCTTATTGATCTGCTTTACATATTTTTCGGGTTCTGTAAAATATTTTGCAAAATAAAACCACAGCTCTTTCATACGAAACAGCGTGTTGCGCTCCCCTGACATTACATCCAGATATCCTTTTAATATGTCATCATGAAACGCATGAAACTGATCCTTTGTGATCGGCGCATGTCCTGTGAGTTTTCCGATCAGACCCGGATTTTTTAAAACTCCTCTTCCAAGCATGAGATGGGACACCAGGCTGCCAGTGTCCTCCGGATCCGTCTGCTGCCCGGATTCCTGCATAAAAGCACATTTCCTTTTTTCTTCCATCTGCTGTCTCCATGTCCGGTAATCCTCCACGGAGCAGATGTCACCGTTGTAACATAGCGTATGTCTGCTGTTTTCTACCGCATATAAAAACGCTTCCATATCCGGAGTATTGTTATAAAAGTCCTTCTGTACACGCGGATGAATGATCAGTTCCTCCATCGGAAATTTTTCATAGATGGAAAGAAGATGCTCCCACTCCCCGGCATCATTGACACCGACACGTGTTTTGACGGAGATCCGGAGCGGACATTCCGCAAAGATCTCTTCTAAAAAGTGATCCAGTTCCTCCGGCACCGCAAGAAATCCTGCGCCGCGGTGCTTTGCCACGACCGTCCCGGACGGGCACCCAAGATTTAAATTGACGCTCTCGTAACCATAGTTTCCTAACTCTTTTGCGATTGCCAGAAAATCTTCTGCACGATTCGTCAGAATCTGTGGAACCACATGCATCCCTTCATTATGTTCCGGCAGAATGTCTTTGATCTCTTTATAATTCATCTTTTTATTATTGATGAATGGTGTAAAATAGGTATCTATATTTCCAAAATGTTTCTGATATGCATTTCGGAACACAAAACCGGTAAGTCCCTCCATCGGTGCTAAATAAAATTTCATTTTTGTCATCCTACAAAGCTTCCCACTGTGCATATAGTTTTACTGTTGCTCCATTTGTAAGGGAAAGATTTGATACTGTTGCACCATCTCCATAAAAAGTATCGCTGCCATCCGCTTTGGTACTCCATCCGATAAACTTATATCCATTTCTCTGGAATGTATTTGCAGAGAGTTTATAGCTTGTATTGTATTTGCAGGAACTGATCGATTTCATCGAACCACTGGTTGCTCCATTTCCGTCAAACACGATATTGTAAGTATTGATCTTCCATTTTGCATACAGTTTGTAATTTTTACGGGTTCCCTTTTTGATCTTCGTGATCTTGTTTTTAAATGCAGAATCCGTATACCATCCTTTAAAGGTATATCCTTCTTTGGCAGCTGCTGCAAGCTGGATCGTAGGTGTGTCGTAATAGTAGCCGGTCGGATTTTCAGACGAAATGGTTCCTCCGTCAAGTACATATTTTATCGTGTACTGCTTTTTGCTCCACTGCGCATACAGTGTGACTGTCTTACCGTTTTTCGCTGTGATATTACGGATATCCTCTCCGTCTTCATAAAAATCACCTTTGCCGTTTTTCTTTGTATTCCAGCCCTCAAACACATAACCCGTGCGCTTGAATTTATTTTTTGTAAGCGTATAGGTCTTGCCATATTGGCAGACAGAGACACCTTTCATGGAACCGCTGGTTGCGCCGTTTCCATCGTATTTGATTTTATATTTATTGATCTGCCACTTTGCATAAAAGGTCAGATTTCCAATTGTACCTTTTTTGACCTGTGTGACACGTCTGGTACATTTTTTGTCTTTATACCAGCCTTTAAATGTATAGCCATATCTGACCGGTGTTTTTAATTTGAACGTTCTGGTATCTACGTTGTATTTCTTTGCAGTACCATCCGCAAGTTCTCCGCCGTTCGTTTTGTAAGTGATCTTGTAAGTATCCCTTGACCACTGTGCATACAGATCAACAACTGCACCGTTTTTTGCAGAAAGGTTCTCGATTTCTTCCTTGTTGCCGTATTTCTTTCCACTTCCATCTGCCTTTGTGTTCCAACGGACAAATTTATACCCCTTGCGTTTAAATTTATTTTTTCTAAGGGTATAATCCATATCATATTCGAGATTTTTCATCTCCTGCATACTGCCGCTGGTTGCCTTGTTTCCATGAAAGCGAACGGTATATTTATTTGCTTTCCATTTTGCATAAATGGTAAGGTTGCCTTTTGATCCTTTCGGGATCGTTGTGATCCTGTTTTTAAAGCTGCTCTCCTTATACCATCCTTCAAATGTATAACCTTTTTTCTTTGCTTTTTTCAATGTGATCGTTTCTGTTGTGATCTTATAAGACGATGGATTGGCATCGCTATTTTCCCCATCATAGAGTACATATTTGATGGTATATTTCTTTGTTACCGGATCGTCCGGGTTATCCGGGTTATCCGGATCATCCGGACTGTCACCGTTATATTTTGCCCAGTAGACATCTCTTGCGCGTTTCGCACGTCCTTCAAAATATACACTGTTACAGCGCTCAAAATATTTTGCCCAGTTATACCCGGCTGTATAGGCTCCGTCTGCAGTGTTTTCGACATTTTTCACTTTGGAAAATGCATATTTCTCGGAATGTTCCAGTTCGTATTTTAAAAACTTAAGCTGCCCGTCGATGGAAGTATAATCATAACCATTGCTGCTGCAGTAGTTTCTCAGGTCATCAAATCTCGAAGCATTCCACTGACAGATACCATAACTGATCTTGCCGTTGGTATCAATGACGCTTATGGTTGGGTTAAAAGAAGATTCACTCTCAATATTGGCAAGCACACCACAGGCCGCTGCTGTATTTAATTTGAGCTTTCTTTTCGCAAATTTATATACTTTTTTTTCGTTGGATTTTTTCTCATCCTGAGAAATGGCTGCACCTTTATAGAGACTTGTCCCTGAGATCACCACATTGATGTATGGAATTTTGTCCTTTTGTCCTGCTCCAAGTGAATACTGATCGGTATCCCATTTCGGGTCAAATTCATAGACAAAATAATTCGTCGTGTCATAGTCTCCGACACAGCTCCAGGTTACCGGAATACTCGTTGTCTCTTTGCCGCCATCCAGATAAACATCAATGCTCTGCGGCATCTTGGCAAGCAGGCGGTTCAGGCTGATTTTACCTGTCATACGAATCTCTTTCGGGTTGTCCGAAAGATCTGCAAATCCTGTGATCTTTTTCTTTTCCGTCGTGCCTTCCTGTGTTTTCGTTTCTGCTGCATACACAGACATATCTGTTGCAGCCGTACCGACAGCAAGCAGGAGCGCCATCGCCCCTGCTGCCAGTCTTGTCATGATTTTTTTTGCATAACTTTTCATAGCTGTCCTCATTCCTGCGGATTACTGTCTGTATCCTGTACTCTCATTAATAAGTCTTATACCGGATACTGATATTTACCTTGCCATTTACACCATTTACTGTACCCTGGTTCGTGTATCTCCACATTACCACATTACCTTTACCCTGGTAACCGCTTCCAAGACTCTCTGCACGATAATTGATAATCCACAGATCTGTTCCTGTGAGCTTGCTTGTATCCACATATTTGCCCGGATACTGCTGTAAAAGTTTCTGGTTCAGACCAAGTGCAAACTTATACTGTTTTCCACCATCAATGATTTCTGTCCTGAATGCATTGATAAAATCAATTCTCTGTGTTGCTGTTACGTTATTGTATAACAATGCTATATCATCAAGTACATATACAACCGGATAGTCTAACTTCTGTGCATTCAGAATATTTAATACTTTATCACCCTCAGCTTTTGCCTGCGCTGCGTTCTGCGCCAGGGAGTAGCAGTATACACCAACCTTAAGGCCTGCTGCTTTCGCATTCTTATAATTTGTCTGGAACTTCGCATCCGCTGTTGTTCCTTTGGAAATACGAAGCATTACACATTCGTATCCGGCTGCCTTGATCGCATTAAAATCTACCGTACCGTTATCACTTGAAATATCTATGATCTTATTCTCTGTCTCAAGTTTGTCTTTTACCGTTACCGTGATTTCTTTCGTGATTCCGTTTGCAGATGCCTTTACGGTCGTTGTTCCAGCCTTCAGACCATAGATTGTTCCATCTGAGGAAACAACGGCGATCGTAGAGTTAGCAGAAGACCAGTATACCACACCGTATGGTTTTGCAGTTGCTGTTACTTTTACACTCGTTCCTGTCTTGATCAGTACACTCGTTGTGCTCACTTCAAGTGCTGACGATATAACACTTACACAATCCGTTGTTGCACTGACGTACTCTCCACGAACCGCATAAATCTTATAATAATAGGTTTTTCCTGTCACAGCGGTATAATCAATAAAAGAATTTGTTGTACAAAGTTCCGTTGCAATCTTATATTTTCCGTTCTCAGAGTTACTTCTCAATACGGTATAAGTTTCTGCACCATCCACCGCATTCCATGTCAGCTTGATCTGGTTTTCAGCAATTGAGGCTGCATATAATCCGGTTGGTTTTGAAAGAACCGGCGTTGCCTGTTTCACTGCGGAATAGTCACCATAAAGTTTTTTACCATTTTTGTTCACATAAGCTCTTACTTTATAATAATAGGTCTTTCCTGTCTTTAACTTACTGTTCTTATAAGAAAGCGTATTAACGGAAGAACAGGTTTTGACTGGTTTATATTTTCCATCTTTCTCTGTTGCACGATATACACGATATCCATCACACCCTTCTACTTTCTTCCAGGAGACCGTAATGGTGTTATAATTTGCTGCAACTACCTGGATGGAAGGTTTTCCCGGAAGTACCTGCATGGATGCCGGATCGGAATAATCACTGTAGATTTTCTTTCCACCGGACGTACAGAAAGTACGAACTTTATAATAATAGGTATTACCGGTTACAAGTCCCTTATCCACATACGAAGTTGTTGTTCCCTTATTGATCGTCTTAATTTTTCTGTATTTTCCATTTTCAGAAGTGCTGCGGTAGATCGCATATCCCTTTACATAACGGTTTTTGGATGCTTTTACCTTTTTCCATGTAACTTTCAGGCTTTCATTTCCTGCCGATTTCACTTTAACCGTTGTGATACTCGGTGCGGCTGTAATGCCTTTTACACCTGAATAAGCGGAACGGAGCATTTTACCGCCCGAAATGTTTTTGTAAGTTACTACTTTATAATAATACTTCTTTCCGATCTTAACGTTTTTATCTGTATAAGATCCGGTCATGGCTCCGCTCTTTCTTTTTACGGTTCCGATCTGCTTATAACTTCCTTTTTTAGAAGCTGCACGGTAAACAATATATCCGTCCTCATCCCCTGCGGAAGTAACATTCCAGCTCAATACGACGCTGTTGTATTTGCCGGATTTGATCGTGTCGATCGTTACCGGAAGAAGTTTCGGTGTTGCAGTAAGTTCATTGGAAGTTCCACCATATGCTCTTTTGCCATTTTTATCTTTTGCAAAAGAAACGATTTTAAATGTATATTTCTGACCAGGTGTAAGTCCTGTCACTGTATAAGAAGTACTCTTTGTACTGCATCTTTTTACCAGCTGATCTGCTCCGTTTACAACCTGATATACTGCATATCCGCCACCTGTGGATGGCATGTTCACTTTATTCCATGTCAGTTTGATCGCCGTTGCACCTGCTGCTTCTGATTTTAATGTTACTGCTTCCGGTGCCGCCTTGATCGACTGCACATCCGAATAGTTCCCTGCTACATTCTTATCCCCGACTGTACGGAATGCACAGACTTTATAATAATACTTCGTTCCTACCGACAATTTTTTATCTGTACAGGTAATCGTCGTTTTATCATTGACTGTCTTAACAGCTCTATAGCCGCTGTCCTTTTTCGTAGAACGATATACTTTATAGCCATGTGCACCGCTGATCTGATTCCATGTGATCGTCACACTGTTGTAAGACGCATTTCTAACTGTAATCTGTGGTGCCTCTAAAGCAGGGGTTGCCGATGCCTCGTTGGAATAATCTCCATATACCTGACTTCCATTTACCGTTTTATAGGCTCTTACTTTATAGGTATAGGCTGTACCTGCTGTCACTTTTGTATCGCTGTAACTTGTCTTTCCATTTGTTACAGTTGCAATCTTTTTATAAGAGGATGATGATGTTTTTCTGTAAACCTCATAACCCGTCACACCATCCACGGCACTCCATGCCAGTTTTACTTCTTTATATCCAGCTGATTCTGCGTTCAATCTTGTCGCTGACGGAAGCGGTTTGCCGGAGAGAATGCCCGACGCATCACCAAAAACCTTTTTGCCGTTTACCACACGATATGGCTGTACTTTATAATAGTAGGTCGTTCCGGCTGTCAGTGCGGCATCCACATAACTTACTGCACCGTTCGTGATATCCGTGAGCTGTGTGTCCACTTTTGATTTATCTGTGGAACGATATACAATATATCCGGTTGCACCATCCACTTTTTCCCATTTTAGTGTCAGGCTGCTGTAACCTTCCGCTGTAACAGATGTCATTGCTGCTTTTCCAAGCTGTGGTGTTGCTTTTACGGATGCATAGGCATCCGTATTGGCATAATCCGTCTGTCCGTTGTTCGTATATTTTGTATAGGCATATACATGATAAATATAGCTGATTCCGGTCTGTGCTGCCGTATCTTTATACGACACCGTATCAGTACCATCCACATGTGCGATCGTCTGCTCTGTATCTGAGCCTTCCACTTTTCGTGTGATGGTGTAGCCGTCTGCATCTGCTGTTTTTGACCAGCCTAAACTTACTGTATTATATGTCGTATCCGCCGTACAGCTTGACGGCGCATTTTTCGGTTTTACGACAATATAATAATTATCTTTATCAGCCGGTGTATCTTTTACCTGAAGTGTAAGGACAGCAACACCTGCTGCTAATGTCTTTACCTCTCCTGTAAGCTTTCCATCTACTTTCGACGTAGTAAGTGTTGCGATACTGTTATCATCGATCAGCCACTCAACCTCCGGCTCATCATCTCCCGTTGTCTCAAACGAATATCCCGGAAGCGTCACTGTTTCTCCCGCGCTGACAACTGCATATTTATCTTTTTTGCTTATGATGACTTCATTTGCAGTCGCTTCCTTAATCTCGGTATCTTCCGTTGTTTCCGTCTCTTCGGTCTCTTCGGTAACCTCAGTGGTTTCCGTAGGATCTGTCACTTCGGTAGTTTCCGTCACTTCGGTAGTTTCCGTCACTTCGGTAGTTTCCGTCACCTCGGTATTCTCGGTATTTTCGGTTACTTCCGTTGTTTCTGTCGTTTCGCCGGCTTCGGCTGCCTCGCCGGCTTCAGTCTGTCCTGTTACCCCGGACGGATCCTCATGTTCACCATTTTCTCCGGTCTGGTCTGACTGAGCATCCGTCAAAACCCCAGTCTCATTTTCTGTGGCATCCGTCTGTTCTACGACCTGTCCGTTTGCCGCTTCTGCTGCAAATGCCATGGTATCGGAACAGATGATCATAGTACCCGCCAATGTGATACACAGACCGCGCTTTAACCATTCCAGTCTCTTTTTTATCATAACATTTTGCCTCCCATCCTCTTATTTTTCTCTTTTGGGGCAGTTTTTGCGAAACCTGCCCATCATTGGTATTGTAGCACAATTTTCCATCTGAATATAGTTTATAAGGGATTTTAAGCAAATATTAAGATTTTTTTCGTTACTGTTCACTCGTACCTCGTTCCAGTAACGGATTTTGCCGATGCTTCGCATTCCAAATCGGCAAAATCTGCTACCACCACTGTATCATACGGCATTTTCAGTTCAGAAAATGCCTACCTGTGAACAGTAACTTTTTTTCAATGGTTTTTACGCGTAATACTGTGCCTGTGTCTGATAAAGTCTGGCGTAGATTCCATTTTCGGCTAACAGTGTGTCGTGTGTTCCCATCTCTGCAATGCTTCCGGTATCTAACACAACGATGCGGTCACAGAATTTACAGCTGCTCATGCGGTGGGAAATATAGATTGCAGTTTTATTTTTTACCATCTCATTAAAGTTCTCGTAGATCTGCGCCTCAGCGATCGGATCTAAGGCTGCGGTCGGCTCGTCTAAGATCACAAACGGCGCATCTTTGTAGAGTGCGCGTGCGATGGCAAGCCGCTGTGCCTCACCGCCGGAGACATCGACGCCCGCACCGTTGTTGTTATAAAGCTGTGTCTTCAGGCCGTCCTTCATCGCTCTTACACGTCCGGACAGTTCGACCTGGTCTAACACCTCCCATGCTCTCTCTTCATCCACTGCACTGCTTGCAGCAATATTCTCACCGACCGGCAGAGAAAACATTGCAAAGTCCTGAAAGACAACGGAAAATGCCCTCGTATATTCCTCATAGTTATATTTCCAGATATCGATGCCGTTTAACGTGATCGTACCCTCCGTCGGCTCATAGAGACGGCAGAGCAATTTGATCAATGTCGTTTTTCCTGCACCGTTTTGTCCGACTAACGCCATTTTTTCACCAATGTTAAATTTTAAGCTGACATGGCTTAGCACCTGTGTCCCACAGTCCGGGTAAGCAAAACTTACATCATGAAATTCAAATTCATATTGTCCGTCATCCCGCTTTTCGATCGGCAGTGTACCATCGTAATCCATTGCCGGACATTGTATAAATTCATCAAAAACACTTAAATATTCCGCACAAAATTGAAAGGAAATGACCTGTGAACCAAATTCCGTGATACAGTTCACGGTCTGTGAGATGACACCTGCATATAAAATGACATTTCCGATATCGATCATTCCGTTTAATGCTTTCATACCTGCCAGCAGATATGCAGCGCCTGCCGCAAACTGATTGATACCCTCAATCGTTCCCCTAAATTTTCCGTTTACTTTTCCCATCCGTAAATAAATACTATAGCCCTCCACCATCTGTCTGAATTTTTCCAAAAAGAGTTCTGACAGATCATAAAGTCTGATATCTTTACTATTTTTTTCATCTGTCATGACCCCGCCCAGATAACCGTCCAGTGCATTATTGTGGTCATTTGCATGTATAAATTCATACTGTTTCGCGCTGAGTATTTTTCCGAGATATAAATTCACAATTACAACAACTGCATATAAGCCAATCAAAAGCAGCGTTGATCCATAGGAGACAAAAAATGTTTTTTTCTGTTCGGCATCGATTTTCAGCAACAGCAGAAGAAAAAATACGACCGAATAACACATGGAAAAAAATTGTACAAAAATCTGGTAACAGGTATCCACCTGGTCTTTGATGTCCCCGCTTCCGCCTGCCGTAAGTTTTGCGCGCCTTAATGAGTCAAGTGTTTCCTGTTTTTCAAATTTTTCATACTGCAGTTCAAATGCCTTGTCTGCCATCTGCTGTCTTATGATCTGCTGGCAGCTCTCTCCGAGCACTTCGATCCGTTTCTGGCAGAACCGGTTCACCAGTTCACAGACAAACTGCGACAGTAAAAGTGCTGCCACGCTTTTCACACATGCCTCATAATCCCCTTCGATCGCATTGTTTAAAATCTGTGCCGAAAAATAAAATACCAGAAACGGAATGGATGCCTTCATAAATCCGCCGGCTGCCATGACAACAGCCACATCTTTTTTCCCTTTGCTGATCATCTTTATAAAACTTTTAAATTCCTGCCATATCTTCTTCATGTGACTGTGCCCCTTCCTCTTTGTAATATCTGCTCTGTACCAGGAACATTTCGGCATATCCGCCATTTTCCTGCATCAGTTCCTCATGGGTGCCCTCCTCTGTGATCTTTCCGTTTTCCAGGAATAAAATATGGTCACAGAACCGCGTCGATGCCAGACGGTGTGAAATAAACAGTGCCGTTTTTCCAGTCAGCATTTCATTGTATTTCTCATACATCTCATTTTCTGCGATCGCATCTAATGCTGCGGTCGGCTCATCCAAAAGCAACAGTGCATATCCTTTGTAGAGTGCACGCGCAAGCATCAGTTTCTGTGTCTCCCCGCCGGAAAGATGGATGCCATCCTCACTTACCTCTTTTCCGATAAATGTTTTCTCTTTCTGTGGCAGTTTTTGTATTTTCTCCCACAGTCCGGCGGCTTTTAATGCCTCTTTGCATTTTTCCGCATCATAGCCCTCTCCCATGCTGCATGTCACATTGTCCGCAATGGAAAAGGAATAGGTAAATGCATCCTGAAAGACTGCTGCAAGCGACCGGTACCACGCATCAAGATCCATCGTGGCAAGATCCGTTCCGTTAATGTAAATGTGTCCCTCATCCGGCATATAAAAACCGCAGAGCAGTTTGACGATCGTTGATTTTCCGGCACCGTTGATGCCGACTAACGCCATCTTTCCGCCTTTTTTAATGCGAAAGCTCACATCATCTAATATCTTATGGTCTGTGCCCGGATAGGAAAAACTGACATGTGAAAATTCGACTTCCACTGCCTCCTTTTCATCCTTTAACCGGACTCCCTCGCCATGGTGATATACATTCTCTAACTCTGTAAATTCCTGCATCTGTCCGACCGGCTTTAAGCAGGATGAGATCTGGCTGATCATCATCGTAAGTTCCGAAAAATAGGTGGAAAATCCACTGACGATCCCGATATAAAGCACAAAACGTGCGATGGACATTCCCTGCATCAGCTGTCCGATCAGATAGCCGTAACAGACCACATCCCTGCCAAGCTGCAGCAGCAGCCCAAAGAGATCATCCGCAAAATAACATGCCTTTTCTTTTGCCAGCAGTGCCTGGTATTTTTTGTTTGCAGCACGGTAATGTCCGCTTAACCATTCTTTCATCTGGTAAAGCCTTATATCTTTTCCGTTTTCCACTGCATATGCCTGACGGTCCAGATAGTCCTGTGTCACTGTAAGTTTCGCCTTTGCATCACGGTGTTTTAATTCGTAATTATTTGCCAGTTTATAGCTTAAGATCTGAACCAGTGAAATGACAACTAAAAGTACGACCAGCCATGCCGATACACCGGAGATCAGGGATGCGTACAGGATCAATGCCCCGGCTTCCTTTAAGAGTTCGACGTCGTAATGAAGCACACCCTCGATGCCCCGGTAGTTTCCGCTGACTGCCTCTCCCGCTTTCTTTAAAAGCTGCTGGACTTTTTCGTCCTCGCACTGCACATAGTCGAGTGACATATATTTCTGATAGGTGCATTCAATCATTGTGCCGCAGCGGAATTTTACATACTGGAACTGGTTTCTCCGTTTCAGATATCCGGTTATGATGCACCAGATGCTGTATCCGACAAAAAATGTTACCAGTTTTGCGACTGCTCCGGGCAGTGTTTCCTGGGTGATCATGCCTTTTTGGTACTGCTCTAAAAACGCTACGATCATGGATGGAATCAGTATGGTGCCGAAGCCTTTGCCGATCTGGGTAATGATCTCGGCGATGGCAAAAAAGATGGTGGATCTGTCGTAGTGCCATAGTTCGCGGAGGATGAAACGCTGGTTGGATGCGGCGGTGTAAGTTTTCGGTTGGTTCATGTTGTGTGGCTCCTCTCGTTTTGGGGTGGTGGTGTTATATCACTTCTATGTCTATACTCTATCAGCTTTTTGAACTTTCACACAAAAAGTGCACGGAAGGTCATCTTCCGTGCACCAACGGTATCGCCAATATACAAAAGGCTGGAATGAAAAGGTGTGGCTGACGCACCTTTCCCCCCAAGCTTTTTCCGAAAACTTTTACAGCGGCAGCATAATCTCCGTCACAAACACCCCCGGCTCATTCTGCCGATTAATGTACCCGCCATATTTTTCAACCACAAGATTGATCCGTTTTAATCCATGCCCGTGATTCCCCCGCTTTTGACTGATATATTCCGAATCCATCTTCCGCACCGTCTCATTCGTTGCGTTTGACACCGAAATATAAAGCTGTTTTTTGAGCACGCCGATATAAAGGCGGATAAACGGTTTCTCCGCTGTAAGTTTCTCACAGGACTCCACTGCATTGTCTAACAGGTTTCCGATCAGAGCACAGAGGTCGATATCACTGACAGCAAGTGCTTCCGGACATTTTGCCTGATAGTCGATCTCAATTCCGTTTTTCTGTGCTAAGGATATTTTCGAATTTAAAATAGCATCCAAATTGACATTTCCAGTCTCAATCAGCTGATTGACGTGATCTAAGTCCTGCTCCAGCAGTCCTAAATATTCCTCTAACCTGTCATATTCTCCCATCTTGACATACGCTTTCATTGCCTGCAGGTGATTGTGATAATCATGCCGCCAGCCGCGCATGGTAAGATAGATATTTTGTACCTCCTGCACCTGCTTTTCAAGCAGGGCATTCTGGTACTCCATATTCTTCTCTTCTAAATATTTTGTGATCAGCGGTATTCTCATTTTTCACACATATCCCCATGTTCCATATAATAACGGATAAATGCTTCATTTACACTCTTATAAGCATTCCTGCTCACCGGCACACTACTGCCGTCCGAAAGGATGCACTCTGTGCGCTGCACGCGCTCCACCGCCGCAAGACTGACTAAAAAGCTGCGGTGTGTACTGATAAATTCCGTTTTCTGTCCCGGCTGATCTTTTGCCAGCTCCTCCGTGATCTCCGAGAGATTCTTTTTGTATTCATAATCACCCACGCTCGTGTGCAGACGGATATAATGCCCTTTCGCCTCCACACTGTAAATGGTATCGACCGGAATTTTTACAGTCTCCCCACCCACATTTTCGATCAGATAGCGCCTTTCTTTGCCAAGCGCATAAGAAATCTCATCCAGCAGAGAAAACAACTTTGTCTCCTCCACCGGTTTTAAAAGATAGCGCAATGCGCCAACCTCATACCCTTCAAACACATACTCACTGCGGTTCGTCAAAAAAACGATGGGAAGTTTTTGATCTTTTTTCCGGATCTCCTTTGCGAGCGCCATGCCATCCATGCCGTCCATATCAATATCCAAAAGGAGCAGATCGAACGGGAAACTGTCCGGATGCTCAAACAACAGCTCCTTCGCACTGCCATAGCCAAAATATGTAACAGTGTCATTCCCTTCGTCTGCCCACTTTCTGATCAGTTGCTCCATATATTCTAACTGGATCTTTTCATCTTCACAATATGCAATATTCATTCTATTCCTGATCCTTGCATTTTTGTTACTGTTCACACACAAGTGTGACCCGTAACTTATTTTTACCTGACTTTTCAGCCTCCCACTGTTATTTTCTGTCTGATCTATTCTGCATAAGACTCCAGATCCTGTGCCAGCAGATAAGTAGCATCAATGATCTCTTTGGTCTGTTTCATTGCCTCTACCGCATGTTCTGCTGTCTGAAGTCCTTCTGTGGAAGAAGCAGCTATTTCTTCACCGGTTGCAGAGAGATTCGATATACTCTGGGAAATTGTGTCTGTACTGTTTAAAATGGACTGCATACTTCCCTCGATCTCTCCGATTGCACTTGCCAATGACTGCATTTCGTCATTGATGGTCTCAAATTTATTCTTTGTTGTCTCAATCAGTTCGTTCTGTTCACGGATTGAATCCGCAGAATGTTCCATACTGTCCATCGCATGTTGTGCATCTTCATTCAGATCCTGAATGATATCCGTAATCCGGTTCGTTGCATCTTTTGTCTGCTCCGATAACTGACGGATTTCTTCCGCAACGACTGCAAACCCTTTTCCTGCCTCACCTGCTCTTGCTGCCTCAATAGAAGCATTCAATGCAAGAAGATTGGTCTGGCTGGAGATACTTAAGATAGTCGCAACAATTCCTTTTACTTCCTCCACACGGTTGCTGACCTGTTTGGTGGACTCTGCCGCCTGGTTACTTGCCTGCTCCACATTGTCAGCCTGATTTTTTAATCCTGTTACCAGTCTCGCACCCTCTGCCACATTCTCCATCGTATGATTTGCCTTATCAATCATCGCTTCGGTTTCTTTTTCAGCACTGTCCGTATTCTTATGGATTTCCTCACACATCAATGCCTGCTGCTGGATTGCCTCCGCAGTACTTCCCGTGCTCTGGGCAATATTGGAAATAGATTCATTGTTGTTATTGATTACTTCCTCTAATGTCTCTAATTTTTCTTTTGCGGAATCAAAATGTTTCACCAGATTTTCCGCTGTAGCCAGCATTTTTTCAGATGCTGCAGCCTGCATTTCCAGATTTTCTTCACTAAATTTTGTAAGGAGGATAGATGCTTCATATACCGCATAAACTACTGTTGCAAGAATGATAATACTAAAAAAAAGTTCTATCCCATCGGCTCTTTTTGTAATAACCTGCACTATGATATGAATGATATTTCCTACTGCAGTTACACCAATACCATAATATACAAACTTTACATCTAAATACAAAACACATGCAACAAAGAGCGGGATTCCATATGCGTAAACAAAATTATTCTGATTCAGTAAAAGAAATACACAATATACAGCACTTCCTGTTCCAAGCAGGATTTCCCCACCCTTTTTTGAATTCCAAAACTTTTTTGCATAAGTATTCACAACAATAATTCCCGCAACTGCAGCTGCAGTCTGAAGCAGTATCGTAATCTTAAACTCCGCCAGACATGCCATAACAGACAGAATCGTCATCACTGCCAGCAGGATTATTACCACATTATATACTCTTTTATTTGCTCTTACATATTGTTCTCCTGTCATCTAAATCCCTCTTCCTTTCGCTTTTGAATATACTTGCATAATTATAGTACACCCCTCAATAAAAACACACAATACTTATTACAAATTTTTTTCATACTTTTCGACATATTGCGCCATAAAATGTGCTGTGATAAACTAAAGATATTTAAAATATTTCACATTTTGCTGCTTTCAGATGAGGTTATTATGAACTTAAAACAATATATCAGACATCTTCTTTATGATAATACAACTTATGAATCACCAGATATTTATCAGCGTTTCCGCATTGTCTGTCCGGAGTATTCGCAGCACGATATCGAAGTCAAACCATATCCCCTTCCGGAATCAGAGCACATGTTTGGCCTGATCTGGGATATCCACGAACCTCACACTGTTTCTGCCACGATCATCCCCTCCTCTACCGCCTTTACTTACGAGAAACGGTTTGAACCGGGCATGCGCACCCAGATGCACTCACATGAATATCTCGAACTTTTTTATATCGTGGACGGCGAATACCGTCAGAAGATCCTCGGCAATGAATTTACTTTCCACAAGGGGGAACTCTGCCTGATCGACCGCAACTGTGAACATCAGGAAATCTTAGACAGTGGTTCTTCCACGATCTTATTTCTCGGTATCACAAATGCTATTTTTAATGATATCATGAAACATCTGAGCACTTCCGGAAGAATTGCTTCTTTTTTAAATATGGCATTATTAGAGCAGAAAAATCTGCAGCAGTATCTGCATTTCCGTCCACAGCCGGAGGGTATGGAAAAAATGGAACAGGCGCTTTATCAGCTGCTGTCCGAGTTAAAACAGCATGATGTTGCCTCCCCTTTGATCTGTCAGGGATTACTGCTGCGTATTTTCAGGATTCTTGGAACAAATTATGAATTTTCGCTGTCAAAACAACTGCGAAAACAGATGAACTGGATTTTATTTGAAGAGATCACAGATTATATGGAAAATCATCTGACCCAGATTTCCATTACAGGACTTTCTGAGGAATTTCATTTTCAGGAAGATTATTTTAACCGTCTCATAAAAACACAGACCGGGCTTACCTATACGGAATACTTACAGCTTCTGCGCCTGCGCCGCGCTGAAACGCTGCTTCTTACGACCGATGCCACGATCGACCAGATCACGGAAGCGGTCGGTTACCACAACAAAGGTTATTTCTATAAAATATTTACGGAACGGCACCAGCTTACGCCGGCACAGTTCCGCAAAAAGATGTAACTATTTTTTCAGATTTATCTTACAGATTCCATTTCCAGTCTCTTACCTCAGGCAGATCCTGACCGTACTCGTGGATGTACTGTTTGTGCTCTACGAGTTTGTCGTTCATCTGCTGTACCAGATAAGATCCTCTGTTTCCAAGCTGTGGCAGATATTTGATGACGTTCTTTACTAAGTGGAAACGGTCGATTTCGTTTTGTACACGCATATCAAACGGTGTTGTAATCGTACCTTCCTCCTGATAACCGTAAACGTGGATGTTGCGGTTGGTTCTGCGGTAGGTCAGCTCATGGATCAGTGTGTGATAACCGTGGAATGCAAAAATGATCGGTTTGTCTTTGGTAAAGAGTGCATCGTATTCTGCATCGCTGAGTCCGTGCGGATGTTTCGTGTTCGGCTCTAATTTCATGAGATCGACAACGTTGATCACACGGATCTTAATCTCCGGCAGTGCCTCTCTTAAGATCGTAACGGCTGCCAATGTCTCTAATGTCGGTGTATCACCGCAGCATGCCATAACTACATCCGGCTCTTCGCCCTGGTCGTTGCTTGCCCACTCCCAGATGCCGATACCCTGTGTACAGTGTTTGACTGCCTGCTCCATGGTCAGCCACTGCTGTCTCGGATGTTTGGATGTCACGAGCACATTGACATAGTTGCGGCTGCGGATACAGTGATCGAAGCAGGATAATAAACAGTTTGCATCTGGCGGCAGATAAAGGCGTACCACGTCTGATTTTTTATTTGCAATGTGGTCTAAGAACCCCGGATCCTGATGTGTAAATCCATTGTGATCCTGCTGCCATACATTCGAGCTTAAAATCAGGTTCAAGGATGCAATGGACTGTCTCCACGGAAGCTGGTTGCAAACCTTTAACCATTTTGCATGCTGTGCACACATGGAATCAACCACACGGATAAATGCCTCATAACTTGCAAAGAATCCATGACGTCCGGTTAACAGATATCCCTCTAACCATCCCTCACACATATGCTCACTCAACATAGAGTCCATGACACGTCCGTCATGTGCAAGGAATTCATCCGTATCATAAGCCTCACCGTTCCAGTCACGGTTCGTTGCCTCAAATACTTTTCCAAGACGGTTTGACATCGTCTCATCCGGTCCGAAAATACGGAAGTTCTTTGCATCTTCATTTAACTCGAAAATATCTCTGACAAATCCGCCAAGTTCGATCATATCCTGCGCTTCCACAGCACCCGGCTTTGGAACATCCACAGCATAATCTTTAAAATCAGGCAGACGCAGATCGCGCAGTAATTTACCCCCGTTTGCATGCGGGTTTGATCCAATCCTGCGGTCGCCGGTCGGTGCTAATGCCTTTAATTCCGGAATCAGTTTTCCGTCCTCATCAAACAGCTCCTCCGGATGATAACTTAACAGCCAGTCTTTTAACATCTGAAGATGTTCCGGTTTGTCCATCATGATCGGAACCTGATGTGCACGGAAAGAGCCTTCGATCTGATTGCCATCCACTACCTTTGGTCCTGTCCAGCCCTTCGGGGTGCGGAGTACGATCATCGGCCATTTCGGTCTGGTCAGATCATCATTTTCTCTCGCATTTTTCTGGATCGCCTTGATCTCATCCATCGCCTGATCTAAGGCAGCCGCCATCTTGCTGTGCATATCCATCGGCTCATCGCCCTCCACGAAATACGGTTTCCAGCCGCATCCGTCGAAGAAATGCTCTAATTCTTCACGGGAAATACGTGCTAAGATGGTCGGGTTGCTGATCTTATATCCGTTCAGATGCAGGATCGGTAAAACCGCACCGTCTGTTTTCGGGTTTAAAAATTTGTTGCACTGCCAGGAAGTTGCAAGCGGTCCTGTCTCGGACTCACCGTCTCCGACGATACATGCTGCAACCAGATCCGGGTTGTCAAATACCGCACCAAAAGAGTGTGCCAGTGAATATCCAAGCTCACCGCCCTCGTTGATGGAACCAGGAGTTTCCGGTGCAACATGGCTTGAGATACCGCCCGGGAAAGAAAACTGTTTACACAGTTTTTTCAGTCCGTCCATATCCTCTCCGATGTTCGGATATACCTCGCTGTAAGTTCCCTCTAAATATGTATTTGCCACAAAAAAGTTTCCACCGTGGCCAGGACCGGAAATTAAGATCATATCCTGATCATATTTTTTGATGACACGGTTTAAATGAACGTATACAAAGTTCTGTCCCGGAACGGTTCCCCAGTGTCCGACGATCTTTTTCTTTATATGATCCATCGTCAACGGCTCGCGTAATAACGGGTTGTCCAGTAAATATAACTGTGCTGCTCCAAGATAGTTTGCCGCACGCCAATAGGCGTCCATTTTTTTCAGGTACTCTTGGGTAACAGGCTGCTTTTCCACAGCGTTTACTTCTGCCATGCTGCTTTTTCCTCCTTTATTGAAACATTTCCTGTCTCGTTTGTTATATTTTAGACAATCTTTTTTCGGAGGGCAATTTCCCAATCCTGTTATCTCGCAAAAAAGTTACCTATTCCGACCGGTTGTGTATAAACTATTTAAGGAGATATTTAGCAGAATTGCATATTTTTAAGAAAATAGGCAAAAAAATCGGGAACGGGTAAATACCCATTCCCTACAAAAAATAAATTTTTCAATCGTATAATATTATGCACAGTTCATTCATATAGTCAACAACTTCTTTTACAAATGTATATGCTGTTTTAATACATTCATTTTTTCAAAATACTCTCTATTTCTTACTGCGCGTCCATCCACAAATTCCTGTATTTGCTTAAATCTTTTCTTTTTCACAATATCTGCATTAATAAACTCATTATACACATAAAGTAAGGAAATAAAATCATACAAAAATTTATTACTCAATTAATTTGTTTCTAATATTATAGATGTACCTATTCCATCTATATTAGAAACAAATTTTATAATTTTTTATACATGATTCACAATGACAATAAAAGACGTTTTTCTACATTAGTCTATTTATTATGAATTACATAAAAAAGGGAATACACAAAAACCCTTGAAAACATAATGTCTTCAAGGGTTCTATAATTTTCATCAATTTGATATTTATTATCTCTTTGAAAACTGTGGAGCGCGACGAGCCGCTTTGAGACCGTATTGCGCGAGTTTTTGAGCTGTTTTCCCTTGATATTCCGGGCTTTTCCGGCTTTCTGCCTCTCAGTTATCCGGTGTGCGGACCATAAAAAACGGCCTTTTTTCATTCAGCGACAGGCTGATGAAACGCACCATTTACTACCCCAAACAACTCCTCTGGTTTATTGTACTTCACTTTTGCATAAATGTCCATAGTTGTTTTGCTGTTTTCATGTCCGGCAAGGTATTGTACTGTCTTTGGATCAACGCCCGCATAGAGAAGATTGGTGATGTAAGTGTGCCGTAGCTGATGGGGTGTCACATCGAAGTCCAGCGTATATTTGATTTTGGGTTGATTCTTCTGGGTCATACCCAGCGTTGGAGTAACCGTATATTTGATACTCTCCCCATTTACATACTTATAATAGTTTCGGGGCTTGGTGGAGCGGACAACTACATACTGCCACACTCTTTGAAACTGCGAAGCAGCCAGCGGCTCTCCTTTGCTGTCAGCGATCACATAATCTGATATGGAATTTTCTTTCGCTTCTCTCAGACAATCCACCAAACACTTCGGTATCGGAATATCCCTTTTTGCTGCCGGAGTTTTTAGCACCGTAGAAATCACGGGTCTGTTATGCTCTGTACGCCAAGCCCGCCTTACCGATAGATAAGGTGTATCCTCGTCCAGAAATACACAATCCCATTGCAGTGCAAGAATTTCTTCCCGACGCAGACCGGAATACAAACCGAGCATAATAAACAAATATGGAGGAAGCCCCTTGACTGTATCCAGAAGCACGGCTATCTGCTGATCTGTCAATGCCTCCTTCTTTTTTGTCGGTTTTCCGCCTTTACCGGATATTCCTGCACAGGGGTTGTGTTCAAGAATTTGGTTTCGCTCTGCCGTATAAAAAATGCACTTGAGCAGCATATTGACCTTATTGTATAAGCCTTCTGATTTCTTTGACAATGGAACAAGAGCCAGCCGAATATCGTCAGCAGTCACTTCTTCCATATACATCTCTCCCAGGGGTTTGATGATATAGTTTGTCATATCCCTCGTATAACCTCTGAGTGTAGACGCAGACACCTTTGCCGACTGCATCAGCAGCCACTTCTCGCCATACTCGGCTACTGTCGGGTGCTGCCGGTGAAAGATAATCTCTTCCACCTGCTTCCGGGCCTCTAACTGCTTCTCATACAATTCTTCACAAGTAGCGGCATACAAACTCAACTCTTTGCCATCTGCATCCGTAATCCTGGTTCTGTAATACTGGATTCCTTTCAATGTAATGGTCCCATACTTCGGGATCTGTGCTTTCTTTTTTGCCATCTTTGATCGTCCTTTCTTGATAATGTGTAGTCTCCGTATCTACACTCTCTTTTTATCAGAAAGCCTCGATTTAATCAAAGATACGGCTGATGCAAAACAAAGAGCGAGACATCCTTGCCTCGCTCCTGCTTTACTTCCTATTTTATTATTACTGTGCTGCGTCCCAGCTTGCAAACGCGCAGCTCATTGATCTGACCAGCTCATCTGGTCGGTTGTACTTAACCTTCGCATAAATGTCCATGGTAATCTTGCTGCTTTCATGGCCTGCCAAGTATTGAACCGTTTTGGGATCTACCGACGCATGAATAAGGTTGGTGATGTAAGTATGCCGCAGCTGATGGGGTGTTACCTCAAAGTCCAGGCTGTAAACCACTTTTCCGTTATGAGCGGCCTTTTCTCCCAAGACAGGTGTGACAGTATGCTTTACTCTTTTTCCATCTTCATACCGATAATAGCTCCGCTCCTTGACCGTCCTCGTAACAATATACTGCCACAGCCGCTTAAACTGCGTGTAGGACAACGGTTCGCCATCCCGGTTTGAAACTACATATTCCGAAGTCGAAGTTTCCTTTGCTGCTTTCAAGCACTCGGCCAAACAAACAGGGAGGGGGATATTTCTCCCCGCAGCCTTGGTTTTCAATTCATCTGAGATCACCGGTCTGTTGTGTTCTGTATGCCATGCTCGCCTTACCGTCAGATATGGAGTATCCGTATCCAGATATACTGAATCCCATTGCAGAGCAAGAATTTCTTCCCGGCGTAGCCCTGCATATAAACCAATCATGACAAAGACATAAGGCGGCAAATCTCGGATAGCATCCAAAAGGCGCTCCACCTGTTCATCTGTCAAAGCCTGACGATCCTCTTGAGGAACACCGCCACCTTTTGTTGTCAGATAAATCGTTGGGTTATGGTCAATAATCCTGCTTTCCATCGCTGCGCGAAAGATAGACTTGTAAAGGATTACCACAGATTTATAAACCGATGTAGATTTCTTGGAAACTGGAACAAGGGCAAGCTGAATATCATCCAGGCTAACCTCGCCCATCCGTTTATCTCCCAATTCCGCTATAATATGCCGCCTGACCTTTGAGGTGTAATCCGTCAAAGTAGTAGCTCGTACATGAACCGACTGCATCAGCAGCCACTTTTCACAATACTCTGCAACTGTGGGCGTTTTCCGATGAAAAGTAGCATTCTCAATCTGTCCCAACGCAAGCGTTTCTTTGTTATATAGTTCTTCAGGTGTTTTTGCGTAGAGAGCTACGAGCTTTCCATTCGCATCTTTGATTCTGGTCCTATAATATAGGACACCTCTTTTCATAACTGTGCCATATTGAGGAAGCATTATTTTTCTATTTGCCAATTCCTCCACCTCCTAAAAAAGATCTCCAGCGCTGTACCTTTGTTTTATCAAACATCTCTGATTCCATCAAGGATACGGACTGGCTCACGATCTTCCGCTTCGAGGCTTACGGTAAGTTGTGCTTCTCTCAACAGGCTTTGCCCTGTGCGTACATTTTGCGATATACTCCTGGAGACCCGCCGCAGTAAAATACACACAGCCATTCTGAACATACTGCACATAAGAGATCAAGCCGTTGTTACGGGCGGCATCCAGCGTTGCGATGCTGATTCCTAAGATTTCAGCCGCTTCTTTTCGTGTAATGAGTTTTTCCATAGACCATATTCCCTCCAATCTGTCAAGGTTATCATCGTGCTTTCAAAATCACATGAATACGCTGGCAGCCGAAACTGCCAGCGCATGGTATCTGATTTTGAACAGGAAGCTGCAAACGCTTCCTATTTATATAACTCAGCTTTCATCACATTTGCCACGCCCCCTGACGATGGGAACACAACAGGTCTCCGTTGGCGCGGCTGTCATAACTCCGCAGCACCGTTCGTATCGTGTGCCGCAGGGTTCCCCCCAAGTCTTTGGCGGGCCGTGAGGAAGTATCTTTAAGCCCCCATGCAGTCATCGCGCCGAATCTGCCACAATCCGTTTTATGAAATCGTAGATCGCTCCGAAGCAGTTCTTTCATCACCTCCCTGACGGCTCCATCTTCGCGGCGTTTCACATTCGCTCGTACATGGGTTATGTACCTGTTGTGCTGTCTATTCGATTGTCAATGTACTGATGAAGGAGGAAAACTTGTCCTTCTTATTAACACTGACAAAAAAGGCAAAAAACAGGCGCATCAAATGAAATTTTATCAAAAATATTTTACAAGCTGCTTTAATCCACGGCGGATACTGTCTCGGACACGGCTTGGGTCTACACCTTCTACTTCGGCAATTTCATTTACCGTCATTCCCAGATAGTATCGGGCATAAATTCGCTTTGCCTGTTTCTCCGGCAGCTTCATCACAGCGGCATAGACCTGCTCCTGAAACTGTTTTTCCTCCAGAAGCATCTCCGGTGTTTGCGGCTTCAACAGCACCGCATTTTCAATGCCATTCTCGCAATCCAGAGAATACTGTGCTTTATAACGATACATCTTTCGCTCATACGCAGCCTCCGCACGTTCAGCTGCTCGAATAGTCTCCATTACTTCCTCTGTCACATCTACAAAAAAGTCTGTTGTATAAACATCAGGATAAAGTTCCCGAAGGTTAATTTTCTTCATTATGTACCTCCATTTCGATTCACGGGTGATTGACGGGTGAATCGAATGGAGGCGGAGACCGACACCGGCAGACAACCGGGTCATCTCCGAAAAAATGGCAACAAAAAACGCCAGATTTCCGTGAGGGAAAACTGGCGCGCCAAGAACAGCCATTATTATACTGAATTACATGGAACGATAATGCCGATGCAATGTTATACTTGCCCGGAGGAGGAGCAATGCTTTTTTTAACTGATGTAGATCATGTGAGCTTTGAAAAAGCAAACGAGACACGGCAAAATAACCTCCAATCGGCTACCGTGTCCCTGCAAGTCGTCATTGGTTTGTGTAGACGCAAAGAAACGGCGGCTCTGATTTCTCAAAACCGCCGCCAAAGTAAGTAGAGTAAGCGCACAAAATCAACCTGCCCAGCTACGGTTTTTTTCTTTCCCCATTAGGCGGGGCAGGTTTAAAAGAATATGAAAAGCCGATAACAGCAGTCATGTTAGCCTGCGTGTTATCGGCTCTGCGTCTATGCGTCTGGCTCTCTAATAACGGATATATTCAGTTGCTTTACATGAATGAGCGTTTCCTGTTTACATTTTGGACAGAACAAGGGGAAATTCCTTAATTCCGTGTCAATTCGTATTTTTATTCGGGTTTTATTATGGCATATAGGACAACTAACCCAACTTGTCTCTTTCATCAAAATTACCCCGTAACTTGATGTTTCTTTGATATATTTTTTGTTAGTCTATAAAATACGAATATCAATCCAACATTAAGGATGATCATAAAGACCGGCTGGCTCATACCGAAATATGTTTTCATATCAGAAAATATACCGTTTGTATGAAGCATAAAAATCGGGCAAATTTCCTGCATTTTTTGTAAAACAGGAAGGCTATCATTAAAATCAAACACAACTGGCAAGAAGCAGATGACGCAAGAAGTAATAAGCGCTGTAACAGGAGAACTCATTTGAGCACTTAAAAACAATGTAATAGTTGTCAAGGCTACAATCCCAAAAATATTCAATATTACAGAGATAAAGAACATTTGCAAAAAGGTCAAATTATATATTGAAGAAGCATAATGTAATGAAGATTGAATGCTTACATTCCACCCCTGTAACCCATAGGTACAGCCATACAGAACTAAATTTAGCAGTAAATACAAGAGGTATGTGCCAATTACAACTTCCAAGGCCGCTATAATTTTTGAAGTTGTGAGTTTGGTTCGGCCATACCGAGCCGAATAAATAATGCTATCTGTATGAAGTGCATACTCTTCTGAGAAAACAGGAGATAGAGTGATTACAACAATTAAACATATCATTATGGACAAGATGCTCCCCATTCCAGATAATAGCTTATCCCAGCCATCGCAATATCCTAAAGTCACAGTTGGACTATTTGGATATGCTGTTTCGAGTGACTTAAAACTACCATCAGAATTTGTCAAATATTCCAGAATCGCCGCTTGGTCACGATAAACATGAACAGCAGAAAAAGCAGAATTTTCATCTTGTCCAACAGTTGCTTGTTTTGCTTGGTCGATTTTTTCTTGCATAGTAAGTAATGTATTTTGAGAGAGTTTTCCTTCAAATATTTCTGCTACTTCCTTCCGTTGTTCAATGGCTGTAAAACCGCTTGCTAATGCCATTTTTTCAAGGTCATAATCATAGAAAACATTTTGATAATTAAATTGAAAAAAGAAAAAATAGGCAACGATAAGAACCACACCAGCTAAAAACAACATTCGTGTTTGCTTTCTCGAACATATTTTATTTCGTTCTGCTTTTATCATTTCATTCATGCTCGGATACCTCCGCAAAATAGTATAAATACAAATCTTCCAATGTTGGATCAACATTCCAAGCGGTTCTGCATGGTGCTTCTTGAGAAATAATCCTCAGCCGTTCTGCACCATTATTATGTTTCAGATTTGCTGTTACATAGTTCAATTCTAATTCTTCGGCCTCTTTTCGAGATACATCACATTCCCAAACACATTTTTCAATCGGCTTCAAAATTTCTTCTGGAGAACCATGTTGAATTAACTCGCCATTTTTCATAATCAGAATCTCATTTGCGATATATTCAACATCAGAAACAATGTGAGTGGACAAAATTACAATTCTATTTTCTGCCAAAGAACTAATCAGATTCCTAAACCGCACCCGCTCTTTCGGGTCAAGTCCAGCTGTAGGTTCATCCAAAATCAAAATACGGGGATCGTTTAGTAATGCTTGAGCAATTCCCAAGCGTTGTTTCATACCGCCGGAAAAAGTTTTGATTTTTTCGTTTTTCTGTGTGAGCAGATCAACAACCTGCAACAGCTCCATTGTGCGATTATGGGCTTTTTTAGGCGGCAGCCCCTTTATTGCAGAGATATACATCAAAAATTTATACGCTGTAAAGTTAGGATAATAGCCAAAATTTTGTGGCAGGTAGCCTAAGATATTACGATATTTCTCGCCCAAATCATGAATGTTTTTCCCGTTAAAAAAAATGGCTCCTTTCGTTTCAGTTTGGACATCGCAAATCATTCGCATCAAAGTTGTCTTGCCCGCACCATTTGCCCCGATTAGACCATAAACACCATTTGTTAATTTTGCGCTGAAATGATTTACAGCTTTTTTTCTTCCATATTCTTTTGAAAGATCATTTATTGTAAGTTCCATATCAATTCTCCAATCATTTTTTCTTTTTTCAAGTACAGTTGAAGTGTTTTCCCTAATAGGATAATAGATAACACATAAAATCCAATCCATCCCCAGAACATAGACGCTTCAAATATAAATCGCTGATGGAGTACAAGAGAAAATGTTCCAGAAAGAAAAATCATACAAGCGATTAAATGATACAAGCTATCGTTTGTCCTGCTTTTCGCACATATAAAAAGATAACAAGTGCAAGAAATATTAAATGGAATCAAACCATACAACACCATTTCAATCATTGATTTCTGGTAAATATATGCCATTGAAATTAAAATGACTGTTATTAGGAAAAGGTTGATTACTCCAATAATCAGCATACGACCTGCTACAATTTTTACCAGCGTTGTTCTACTAGACTGTTCAATTTCCCACATACCATAGATGTTGCTTTTAGATATTTCTATTGCACCTAATAACGCAAGGAATGGAACCATAACTGCAAGGATTGTCAATGGATAATAAAATGGAACCCTCCATTGGCCCAGGATACATGCTAATAATACTGCACATATAGTGAGTATTATTTGAACAATCCAGAAAGAAAGCGGCAGAAATTGAAGTTGGTTCAATATAATATCTCGCATTGAATTTTTATTGAATTCAGAACTATTCATGTAACTTTTTCCAGCTACGATTACTGCTTTAATTTTAGGTTCAGATGGAGCAGGCGTTTCACAACTCTGCAACCATTCTAATACACCATTTTGTTTTTGGGTCATACATTATCGCCTCCTCTAAAATCAGCCAAATATCGTTCCAGTTTTTTAATCCCCTGTTGGAGCCTAGATTTTACAGTAGAAACACTAGCTTTTGTAATGGTTGCAATCTCTCGGATTTTCAAATCATAATAAAATCGTAAAATGATGACCTCTTTTTGATAGTCCGGTAATGTGTTGATTGCATATTGAATTTGCGCTTTAAGTTCGTTAAGCTCAATTTTTTCAAAGGCATTATCAGTATCTTCTATATCTTCAAGAGTTTCTAAATCCATATACAGGGGTTTTGCTTTCTTAGTATAATTGTTACAGGTATTAACAGCAATCGTTAGCAGGTAGTTTTGAAATTTCCCGATCTTTCGTACTGATTGAATATTCTCCAACAATTTCAAGAAAACATCTTGTGTAATATCTGCGGCGGTATCTGGATCGCCGTTCAATCGCCGACAACAAAATAGATAAATTGACTGATAATATTTTCGGACAATTATCTCAAATGCATCTGTGTCACCCGACTGGATTTTTTTAATTAGTATGAAATCTTCGATACCGTGTCACCGCCTTCCATGTGTAAAACGCCTTACACTTAATATACAACTGAGTAACCCAAAAGGATTTAACTTTAGAAATTTTTCTTTTACTTTTTTCATTTCCCTTGACATTAACTTAGGAGGACTGACAGACGAGGACGGTTTAATGCTCACACAACATTTGTTGGAGCGTTTTCCAGATCAAAAAATAGTCATTCTCTCTGGCTATAATCTTCCTGTTTATCGCAAAGAAGCAAAGAGGATCGGTGCAAGAGGGTTTATCAGTAAGGATGTAGAACCAGATGAGTTATTGCACATTTTATTGACCATCAAAAATGGGGCAACACACTTCCCACGGGAAGAAGTATTTATAGAAGAGCTGACAGACGGGGAGAGAAAAGTTCTCGAATTGGTTGCATCAGGAGTTAGGCGCCGCGAAATCGCTGAACAGCTTTTTATTAGTGAACGAACAGTATCAAATCATTTGCAACATATTTTTGAAAAATTGCAAGTTAGCTCTACCGTTGAGATGATAACAAAAGCTATTAAGCTCGGATATATTGCTCAATCTTCAATCCAGAGGTCATGCGAGAGGAAAGCGAGCTGCGCCAGCGGGTCGGACAGAAGTTGAAACTCTACCTGGAACAGTATTTGCCTATCGTGGAAGGCGCCATTGACGGGGCCTTAAAAGTTGAAAAGCCGAATGAAGAAGCGGAGGGTGTCTGAACATCCTCTGTTTTTCTTATTTTGCGGGCATTTTGGGACTTCTGCAACGCTTTATAAGTAGGGATAAGATACGGTATCACGGCGCCTCTGCATTTCCCGAAGGTAGTCGATTGCCTCATGGTACAGTACCAGCTTGCAGTAAGCATCGAACTGGCACCGCTCGCCATAGTCATTGCGGGGGATCATATCCATCTTTTTTTTCCTTTGCCGTCGTCCGGCAGAATGTTATTCAATATTTAATTCAATGCTTCCTGTGAAACTCTCGCATTCAATTCCGATATAATTTCCACCATCAGGAAGTGTAATTGTGTCACTATAAGTTCCGGTTGCTTCAATCAACGTGACTGCTTCATCAGATCCAGAAATCCAAAATACTTTTGCAGTACCTTCCGTAATCTCCAAGGTGCAATCAATGGACAGCTCCTTACCGGCTTCTCTCTTTATGGAAGTTCCTCCGAACAAATACTCTGTACCTGAAAAGTTCGCATAATCAGCCGTATAAGTCCCTGTATAATCATCAATTCCTTTTTCTTTTTCCCCTTGCAGTGACGATTTCCCTGTCAGTTCTATGGAGCCCGCAGATTGAACAATGTTATTGTAATGATTGAGAATTTCATCTTTTGAACAGCCAGCAAGCATAAAACTTCCCACAAGGACGAATGTTAATGCTAAAACTATTTTCTTCATAAAATCATCACCAGCCTTTCTTTGGAGCTACCTTTTTGGCCTTTTTCTTTGTTTGGGTTGCTTCTCGTTCTTTCATGCACAAAATCAAGATGGCAGAAATAACGACAGCAAGCGCAAGACTGCAAGAACAGGTTCCGATATTCCAGTTGACTGCGGTATCATAGCTACGGTAGCCTACCATTCCAAGACTTGCGGTAATCGGATAAAGGTTTGCTAATGTCATATTTCCTGCGGCAAACATCCCTCCATATCCATAGACAAAAGCAATGATTACACCGACTAAAAAGCTGCCTGCCCTCCGACAAGTAAGAGCGATAATCGGCAGAACCGCAAGATATAAAAAGAAATTAACCGCAGTAATCTGCAAGGCTGCTTTTAGAGCTAAGGAAATCTCAAAGCCGGGAAATCCCACAATCATTTCTGCTATGATTGTAAACAGACTGCATATCAGCCCGAAAATAATAGACAATACGCCGCACACAATCAATTTTCCGGTCAACAGTTTCTTAAAAGAGATCGGCACAGTCAGAATATTTTTCAATGTGTCATCCGTCTGCTCACGAGAAATCATATATCCAGCAATTAGGCTGATACACATCGGAAAAATCATGGACATATTGTTTTTGATGACCTGTTCTGTAAGATAGGCAAAATCCCAAACGGAACCATCATTCGCCATAGAGGTAAACAAGGTCAGCAGGACGGATAGGAGCATGAGTGCAACGCCCGCCCAAAGGATATGATACCTTTTCAATTTATAAAATTCTGTTTTTACAATGCGAACCATGTTTATTCCCCCCTCTGCTTATATAATCTGTCAATCAGTAAGAACGAAACCAATGCCATGATCCCAAGAATGAATACAACTTGAAATGTTGAGGGAATTAGCCCTGTCATTTGCTCCAAGTCCATTTTTATTCCATGAGCCGCCATATCTCCCGCACTCCAAAATGTAGTCAGTGGCGTGGGCAGAAGCCATAACATAGTTTTAGGCAGTGTGTCAAACAATGCCGTAGCACTCATGTTCAGAACGCTGTAAAAGACACACAACAAAATGGAAAAAACATAGGTCTTACTGAAAAAGACAACAAGGACAATCAACGGGAGTGTTCCTGCCGTAATGAAGATCCCCGTTTCAACCGCCAAAAACAGCTTATAACCAATTCCATAAACTTCTAATGTTCCAATTCCGCAAAGAATTGTTGCAATGGTAGAAGCCACGCAAAAAACAATTCCAAAGATAAAAAGGACAATAATCTTTGCAAGTACCATTTGCGTGCTGGTTACGGGAATTGTACGCAGATTTTTGAATGTATCGTTGTCGCGTTCCATAAAAAACAGAATAGCGGCAATCACTCCGATAATGCAGGGCAGTAAAAACTGGATACCATATCCCAACACCATGTTAAATAGTCCATCGAAAGCATCTGCCCGATCCGTATATCGCTCCATCATAGAGGGCGTTGTCATCAGATAAGTCAGCGGGATTGGAAACAGGAACGCAGCCAGAATAATCAGCGGAATAAATTTCTTCCGTTTCAATTTCAAAAATTCGCATTTGATTAGTTTAAGCAATTCCTTCGCCCCCTGTCACA
>OGHH01000435.1_pt1 | contig 44450 bp, 41 predicted proteins | sample 1571471 | NCBI WGS metagenome assembly OGHH01 (sample SAMEA2581936, study PRJEB24529) | metagenome | biome: Human gut stool | place: China | collected 2011
GTGGGGAAGAGGTCCTTAGCCGAAAAGCTGAGGGCTTCTTCCTTTTTATTCGGACGGTGTGTCTGTTGTACTTTGATTTTGTTTCTGCAGTTCTTCTTTGATGGCGGTCAGTTGTTCATCGATGCCTTGCAATGCTATTACGATTTGCTGACCAGTCTCATCAAGAAGAAACGGTTTTAATATTTCTTGAGACATGGTTCCTCCTTAGCTTAAAGATACTGATATCCTTCAAACCACAATAAGTGCCCCTCATTGCTATTGCTTGTAGAAGATAGTTTTAAAGTGTTATTTGAATTATAAGATACACTTGAAGAGCCGATATTTGTTGTACAGCCTTTGACAACTTTAATTTCATTGATTATGTAAGAAGGACATTTAATAACTATGTAATTTACATAGGAAGGAATAGTAAGATTTATAGAAGAACTCTTATTAACATAACCATATCCAGTCCATACTAATTTATCTACAATCATTTCATCACCTCTTTATCAATAATACTGATAAGCTTCAATATAATAAGTGCAAGTATCACTTTTATCGGCGGCATCGTAACCAACACAAGTTATTTTGCCGTTTGTATCAAAAGTTATTCTTCCATAGTACCGACTATCATTAGTATAAAGAATAGTTCCAATAACCATTTTTGTATTTATGGGAACCGAATAATAACTGCTCCCGGAAACGCCAACTATTTTAATGTAATCGCTTGTGGACGGAACGACTAATGTGCCATCGCTATTATAATTATAAGTCACTCGACCGGTTCCTACTAGTTTCCCTTCACTGTACATCGCTTTCTTTAACAGCTGGTCAACTTGTGCTTTTGTGTATAGGTCTGGCCTCCCGCTCACATTATTCCAAGCAACAGAATTAGCTACGTCAGCAATTGGATGATAATTGTCCGTATAAATCCGTTGCCAGCTGAACCAATTATCCGTCGTATCTCGTAAAGCCCTTGTCCAAAGTCCACGGCCACCTGTCCATTCTCCACAGAGCTCTACTGTGCCACCTGCTCCACAGCCAAATCCAATTGTCGAAGTGTAAGTGGTAGGCATCCCATTATGAGCAGAAGCATTTGAATTGTAAGAATAGACATTGCCGTATGCTTGAGTGCGACCAGTTTGAGCATTTTTAGCACCAAGAGAATTTATAGAAGTGTGTGTATGCCCAGCTTGCGCAAACTGACTCTTATTTACCGCTCTCAGTTCATAACCGTTCCAAGCAGCCAGCCACGTATAATCAGTATAGTTCATACCAGATTTGGAATAAGCAAAAGTAGTAGCCTTGGAATTGTTGGAATCGGCAACCTTTTTTGCAGTATCGACCGTTTGTGCTCCAATCGTTGCCGAAGTGATAATTGTACCAGCTTGTGCTGGAAGGTAGACTTGAATTGCATTGTTCGTACCAGCTTTTTTATCAGTATCTTTTGTATAGTCAAAAATCAGTCTTTCATCACCGTATGTGCCAATCGTCCACGCACCAGATGGTGTCTTTTGCCCTACAACAGGATGATAACCAGAACTTGTACCACTACTTGGTCCATACACAATGGCACTATCTCTATCGTTAATCCAAGAACAGCCGGCATTTCGTTTGATTTGGCCGCTCATTGTGCCACCACTTAATGGTAAATAGGCATGTGTATGATTCGCAGCAGCATAACTACCTTTTGGTTGATATACACTGTCTGCTTTTCTTTTAATATAGCTCCAAAGTGCGCTCATTGGGCGTCTATGGTAAGAGGTAGTCGTGGTGCCGCCACCTACATACTGAGATATATAAAAATCAGCGTCAACAGGAACGGATCCACCAGTTGTAAGCGTGTTTATCATTGCACTTAAATCGTGTGTATGCCCTGTATTGCTTTTCCCAGCCAGCTTTCCATCCATTTCGGATTCCGTATAATACCGTTCATCGTGGGTATGTGACTTCGCGGCAAAAATACTTTTTAAACCACTAAAGAAATATTGAAGTCCTTCAAAATCTAAAATCGCCATTTAACAACCTCCTTTCTCAACTAGCCAGAATTTTATCTATCTCTTCTTCGGTGATGCGGTCTACAGTAAATCGCTGCCCAAGAGCATCCCATTTAGTACCATTCCATGCATAGTTCATACCGTCAGCCACATCGTAAACATCACCAACGATTTGACCCACAGTAGGAAGATCCTCCATAGAAGGTACGCTGCCTTTATAACGATAAACAGCCACGATATCAGTCTTGAGCGCATAAGAACTAGAATTTGCAAAAGCATCCAATTTCTTTTTATCATCCGCAGTCATAAGTCCAGCATCTCGCTGAGTGACTTCTTCATATTGAGTGTCTTTTTCTGGAATGCCGAGTGCAGTAATATCTGATTTAATGACCTCATTTATCTCTGATACGTGGCCATTCAAATCGACAGTGATTTTATAAAACCCATTGACGTGAGAGGTATACATCGGGTGTTCATAATGATTTGCGTTGTCGTCAATGCCGTCAAGTTTCTCTTTGTCCGTAGCGCTCATCAAACCCGCAATAGTAGAGGTGGCTTCGTTATACTCATCCCGGGGAGGGACACTCCATGAGCCATCACTTCGAAGGAATCTGTTTGGAGCGCCTTTTTCGGGGGCGGGGACAAGGCCACTGTGACCGTCAGAAACACCAGTAGCACCAGTCATGACCGGACACGAGCTGTTCAGTAAAACAAGGTTGCCACCACTGCTCATATAGAGCTTATCTGGCTTTAAAAAGTAGATTTTATTGGCGAGAGGAGCCAAGGGAAGTTCGCTCACAACCTCCAAATCGCTGCCGATTTTTACATGAGCTGCAGTAGAATCTCGATAGGCGTTTCCGGTGTCAAGACAGACGATAAGTTGTCCATCAATCACTGGAGTCGTGTCGAGCTGAGATTGGTTAATCTCTAAAAGTGATAATTTTGACATCGTAAGCTCCTTTTCGATAAAAATAACCCTGCCAGCCGTACAGAGCCGTAGCACCATAAGCCAGCAGGGGATATAGATTATTCAGCCAAATTCTTCCAAGTGAGCGCGCCTTCGACATTTTTCACACGAGTATCCATTGCAGAATTCAGACCATCAGAGTACACCTTAGAATCTGCCAATGCTTGATTTGCCTTTACCGTGGCGTCCTTTGCAGCCTTATCTACAGCATCATCATGAGAAGCAGTCAGTTCCGCATGGGTGACTTTTTCATTCCAAGCAGTACGTTCCGCAGCGGTAATATGTACCGTAGTATCACTGGTATGGTTAGTCAAAGCATCCTGTACAGCTTTAACTTTTGAATCAACCTCAGTCTTGGTATAAGCATCGGGCACAGCTACATACAAACCATCCTCTTCAATCACGATAGAATTGTCTGCCTTAGTAGAGACCTTGACGTTGACAGAGATTCGATTATCATCCGAAACAGTAACCTCAGCCGTAGAAGTAGCAACACCGACATAAATATCAATCAGGGAACCAACGGGAATCTTGATAACCTCACCAGTCGTAATAGTCAGCTCGATATTCTGGGTTGCGTTATTATACACGCCACGCTTAACAACCAGATCCTTACCTAGAGCAATAGTTAGCTCGTCACCGCCAAACACGGGCATCTTGATAGTGCGGGTGTCCGGGTCATAAGTGGGCGCGTGGACAACACCAGTCAGAGTGGTCTTGACAGGCTCATCGTTCTTTGAGACACTGATAACACCATCGCTATAAGTAACGTCACTGACATACAAGCCCTTCTTGCCCTCGACCTGCTCGATCTTAGCCTGTACATAGTCTGCAACAGCCTTGGTAGTAGGCATGTCATCATTGGTAGCACCATCTGCCGGAATCTGAGTAACGGTTTTCTTGTTCAGCTGCAGAAATTCAGTGCCGTTCCAGATATGCATGGTGTAATCGGTCATGCGGAAATAAATAACACCCTGTACCTGATTAGCCTCAGGCAGGACGCTTACAATCTTTGCACTTTTACCATATTCCTGATTGCCTTTATAAAACTGAAGAGTATCAGTCAGAAAATATAGAGTGTCGTTGTCACGAACATCCAGTGCATTAAACCGGGCTTTCGTGCCATACGCAAATTTTACTTCTGCCATTGTCTTCCTCCTTTTTTAAAATTCAGTCCATTGAAAATTCGTAGGTGTGATGTAAAAAGGCTCAACTAAAAAGCGCCCCGTGGCCGCACTTTTCTGTACAACCCACGGAGCGTATTTGCCCTTCTCATCTTTTATCATAACTGTTTGCCCGGCATAAGTGGCCTCATCATCATTTAAAGCATCGTTTGCCGCAGAGACTGTTTCAAAAATACGAGTACGCGGAGTAATCGTCTGTACCGACAAATCGTCTCGCACGTACATAAATTCCGAAGTGTCCTTTGTAATGATGAGGTCTTTACCGTCCAATAAGCCGAGGGCGATAGCGGCCTCGACATCTTCGGCATTACCATAGCCGAGTTTTGAATATTTTGCTTGTGCCATCGTTGCCTCCTTATAGAAGCGGATGGCTTAGAACGGAACCACCCGCAGAGAACCGTCATCCGTCTCGACAGTTTCGGTTGTAATCTTGATAGCATTACCGATCGGCTTGCCATTAGAGGTAAGCTGGATGCGGTGCTCATCATCATAGGTGATATTGTCGGCCTTGTTATCCAGACTAGTATTCAGACGGTCAACCATTGCCTTATTCAGAGCCTCAAGAGCAATAATACGCTGGTCAAGCGGGCTCAGTGCTTCATCTGGAATCAAATCAGACCACTTACTGATTGGAATAATATGTACAACGCCGGGGCCAGCCTTGCGCACGCGCTGAATCGTCTGTCCTTCAGAGTTCATTTCGACATGAAGGAAGGTCAGTTGGAACTCAATGTCACCAGCCTCACTGGTCAGGCCCGTATCAAAGGGAAGAAGATACTCCAGTCGGTTCTTATACAGATCTTTTGATTTTTGTAGAATTTCAGTTTTATAGCGTTTGCTCACAGGCAAAACATACTCCAGCATAACGGTATATTCGCCCATGTCGGCACCTTTATATGTCTGATCAGCCAGAAAGTGCAGATTGTCCACCAGCTTGCTCTGCTGCATGATACGCTCTGTCATAGAAGCGGTGATTGTGTTATCCTCGTTAATCAAAAAGGTATACATGTCACACCTCCTTTCCATTCACGATGTACAGGTAATCATCCAAAGAGATCTTTTTATCTTCAAGCAGGCTCTCCACAAACTTATCCTGTACCATTCCATTCTTATAGAGTCGATGCATACTCTCGACGAACTTAGTGAAAATCTTCTCCATTACAGCAGACCTCCTTGAATTAACGTCAGTGTATAGGCATCAATAATGGCCTCAGGAGTTGTACCTCCCAAGACCTTGATTTGGTCATATTCGTATTTGTCAATCGGCTCAAGCGTCACGGTGTCATATTCCGGGGAAGGAATCAGATAATAGCCGTCAACGTGCCAGATATACTTACCGTTGCTACTGATAACACCCTGTGCCTCATCTTCGGTACAGTTCACCATAATATCGTGCTTTGGCTGATATTTTACAAAATGCAGACGGTCAAGAGCATCGATTACTCGACCATTTTTAAGTACCTTATAGTACACTCTCGTCACCTCCTCATACACAGAACATCGTAGTTACATTCAAAGCCTCGGACGGATAATGGAATCCATAAACCTCGCCACTTGCTTCGACATCATAGAAATATCCTTCATAAGCGACATTCGGGCTTCGAGTATAATAAGCAACAGCTTTACCATCGGCGTTATGCTTAATACGGGAAGCGTTGTTAGTCATAAAGCTAATGGTCTGTCCTTCGTATACATACGGCTCATCAGACATAGAGGAATCCAATTCAATAGCCGAGGGGATAAAGAAGTAACAATCAGATGTAGTGATTTCTTTACTGCGGCCACCGGCAGAACTAGATACCTTGACTTGCTTGATAAGCTGACGCCAACCAATGGGAAGCGCCTCTACAAGACGAGAATCAAGATAAGTGCGGAGAGAAGTCTTAGCCCAGCCACCGATATTGTTCATTGAGGTGCTCAGAGCCATGGAACGACCAAGAGTCTCTTTCTGAATAAATGTCATACCACAACGGCGATTGGAATTATCACTCAGATAGTAATCTTTGAAGTTTGCCACCTGATAGACAATATTCTCATGAGTCCATGCAGCCAACTGTCTACAAGCACCATCGCCAAGGTCTGCGTACCACAGCTTTGCCCAGTAAACAGTGCCTTTGGCATAACGCTCGTAAGCCCCATCGTCTGCCTTTGCACAGCCAAACACTAGAGTCGCCTTTGTAGAGGTGGTTCGAGTGCGGGCGACCTTGCTGTACGTAAAGGAAGAGCCATAAATATTAGAGAAATAAACATAAAGCCCATTGTCACCCTTGACATGACGGATGACCATCATATCGCGAGAATCAGTGGCAGCTCCGTTGACAGAATCCGTACCCCATGTTGCCTTGACTCCATTCGAATTCCACAGACGGAAGCCGTTCATACCATTTGTTTCGAAACACTGAGCTAAGACAGTATTGTTAGAGTTTCCAGAGTCCATCTTATAATCGATAGCTAAAACAAAATCCCTGTCTTCATCAAACAGGGAGGTGCCAGTATCAACATATGTTTTTCCATCAAATACAGTGGGCTCGTTAATAAATACTTTCTCAACAATATCATCATAATGGAAGTCATGCCCCATCTGAATAGTGACCTCATCCATCGGAGTTACGACATTCTGTTCTACGCCAACTTTTTCCATTGCATAGATCTCAACAGGGCGTAAATCCCCGATCTCTTTACCATCGAAATAGCCAGACACATACTCGCAGATGTCATAGACCGCGTTGATGTCTTTGTCTCCGGTAACATAACCACCCTTGTCCCAACCACTGAACAGATAATACTTAAAAGCAGTCTCCTCAGTGGTGTAGCTAGGAATGTCCCCGGTATAGAGGACCATCGTGCCATATGGAGCGGTAGTAGTCTGAAGAACAGCACCGCGATTCAGGTAACGAACGGTGTACTGTCGCACAGATTCGGTGTATTGAGCGGTAACAGTCATATTGTCGAATACAGCTGTCAACTCGGTATCCCAGCCACTAAATGTAAAGACCGTGCTGATAGTGCTCGGGAAGGTAGGAATTGCGATGGGATTGTCAGAGCGAGTCACAGGGTCAACAAACTTCGCACCCTTATCGACGTACTGGATATCCAGAACTGTCCCGTCCTTATTGACGAACGTGACAGCAAACTGAACAATCATCGTGTTGTAAGTTAGAGATAGATCAGGCCACTGGGCCTCAAACAGCTCCAGCTCCTTCTGACGAATAATCGGCACATGAACCTTGCCATCGACGACAGAATGGTCAGTATTATAGCCGTTCTCATCAAGGCCGGTCATCTCATACAGACGGTTCAGAAGGGTAGTATCTTCCAGAGTCCAATTGACACCAGTCAGGCGCACACGATTCAGAGCCGTACACTTCTCAACCATTGCCTTAGCATCAATCGTGGTACAATTCTCAATAGTCAGCGTAGTGATATTTGCGTAATCATCAATGGAGAGTTCAGTCAGATAATTCAGATTCTTAGCGCTCAGGCTTGCGATTGCAGGCAGCTCGGCTTTCTTGACCTTGCCACCCTTAGCGAATGCAACACCAGTAATACCAGAACCACCAGCAAGGAATTCTTCCAGATTGGTGCATCCAGTCAGGCTGATAGATTTCTTCAGGTTAGGGACATTCTGCAGATTTAAGTGCTCAAGCAGAGTGTTATTACCGACTGCAAAGTCAGTCATGTTCGTGTTGGCATATCCCTCAACGGAAGAACCAATCTTTAGGTCAGTCAGTTTTACGCCATGGCTGAAATCAACGTAGCCAGGGTAGAAACCAGAAATGTCACCAATACTCTGGATGATAGAAGCGTTGTAGACATACACCTCAGTATCGTTCATGGCAGCGATTGGGCATTTAACCTCGTAAGTCTGGCCGCGCTTACCACGCACCTTTACAGGGTTAGAGCCATAACGCACAGACACATAGGTGTCAGCATACGGAGTAATATGGAATGTACCATCCGGTTTCACACCAGCCCAGTTGGTCGGAGTATAGCCACGAATGGTCATGTCGTCCGAAGTACAAGTAGTGCCAGTGTATTTAGAAGACATGTATTTCTCCTGATAACGCTGGAACTGACGACGCTGGTGCCGCTTATTGCCGTGCATCATAGGCAGATAGCTGGTTGTGCCATTATCTTCGTAGGTGCGGAAATACTTTCGGCGCATATCCATAATCCAGAGCTTTTCAGGCTTCACGTCCTGATAATCCTCGAACTTCTTCAGGATACGGTTAGCACTCCAAGCCAGAGCATTCTCACGGTTTACAAACATCTGCTGGAGGTCATCTGCAAACAGGTCGCGAATTTTACACCACAGCTTAGAGTCTGCCGCATTAAATACACTCTTAGTGCCGATGGTGTCTGTGTCCTCATAACCATAAGTCAGAGTCAGGCCGCCCTCGTTATCATTGCCCTGTGCGGTATCATTATCGTAATCGAAACAGAAGTCCCAGTGAATCAGGTCAGTGGTGTGTGGGAAGACGTTCTTTGCGCGGTTATCGACCATCGTGTGCCGCTCAGTAAACAGGTAATGGAACAGAGCAGAGCTCTTGATGAAATGGTCTTCGAAGTGTGCCTTAAATTCCTCATCGTCTGCATTCACGACCCAATTCTGTACAGTAATCCAAGCATTCTTAGCTGCCTGAATCTCTTCCTCGGTGCAGCTCGGGTTAATATAACGGAACTCAAAGCTGTGGTCGCCATCCCAGGTCTCCTGTGAGAAATCACCGCTCAGAAAGCGAGTCTGTTCATCAGTGTTGTTATCGATTTCTACGATAACTTCCTTGTGATTCTCTGGATCCATGCCCATAGTGTCACTGTTCTTCTTAGAGTTGCCAATATCACCACAAGCATAGAAATGCCACTGACCATCATGGAAGACGGTAGAGTTTGCAATATCAGTCTCCTGAATGAAAACAACACAAGGGTAGAAAGCCATCGTATCGCGTACTTTCGGATTGTCCTGCCGGGCCTTGCGCAGATACGGGTTGAAGCTATTAAACTCATCGGCCAGCAGGGCGTTGTTTGCATTCTCAGACGAAGCAACGTTGACTTTGATATTGAAATACTTCTCAGGGACGCTATTTTCAGTCAATGCATAAGTGGATCCAGTGTTGTCATCACCAAATGTAAAACCACCCTTGCAGTTGATATCAATGTTACGGGCAGATTCGCCATAGTGGTCAGAGCTAGTACCTTGGCCCTTATGAGAACCAATAGCAGTCCAGTTATCCTCAATTGCACGACCGTTCTTATAGATCTGCTGAATAGTAGTATCAGAAACCTCATTCTTCTTGCCAGTAGTAAAGGTAGGAGCAGAGATCTTGATAACACGCAGATTCGGACACTTTTCGGCCAGTAAGTCGGGCTGCAGCTCACCACTCACATTGGTAATGTCGTTTCGAGTGTAGCGCTCAATCATCTCTTCGGCGTTCTTGGCATCTGCAATAAAGTTGTCCAGAATCTCATCGTCGGTCAAGTTCATCATGTAGGATTTCATACGGTATACAATGACATCGCAATCGGGAGAACCAATCGTAATACCAGTGGGATTCGGCTGCGTGAAGTTATCAGAGCCATCGTAAAGTTCAACACGGCAGGGAATGCCATCGAGCCACAAAACCATTTCCCTGTACTGACTATCAGGCAGAATATTAAACTCAAACTCCATGAAGTCATCTTCACAAGTAGGCAGCTCAATACTGTTCTGGGCGCTGGTCAGCGTGACTTTCTGTGCTTGAATATTTATGCCGATACCATTGTTCAGACAGGTAACAGCCTTAGCATCGTAGTTCTTGACATTAGTGGTCTTAAACACGAGCTTAAAGTTTTTACCCAGCTTCTTAGCATCATCTGCAAACAGCTTGTAGCCGATCGTAGCAGTCGTGCCAGCCTTAACACAGAAATAGGTATCACCATCTTCATCGATCTGATAGCCACCGTTAGACCAGTCAAAGTTATCCGAAACAGTCATCTTGGTGTTGCCATCACTCCAAAGGCGATTAGAGTCAGCGTTGGTTCGGCCAGAGGGATTGAAATCAAAAGCCAGGTTAGTTTTCACGGGCTCAATGGTAATACCGAGATCTTCCACTTCTACCGTAATGGTCTTGGTAGTAGCACCACAAGTAATTTCCAGAGTATGAGAACCGATATCAGCCGATTTAAAACTCCAAGTCTGCGCAATGCGGCCAACGGTCAATGTACTGACAACAGAGCCATCAACACTCAGCTTTACGGTAGTGGTAGAACTTGCCGGGTCATACACGGTGTAAACAATACCAATCGTGCTGTACTGCTTAGTCGTATATTTCTGAACGGCGCAGCTGATAATTGGAGTGCTCGTACCCTCAGAGACCCACATAATGTCTTTGTAGATGGTATTGCTTGTGACCTGTTTACCGTTGATTTCGGCGGTCATAGAGACTTCCAACAGGTGAGCGCCATGAGATTGTGCGGGCAGGGTGTATGTCATCTGACGGCCAGTAACGGCAGTAGAAGTAGTACCGATACGACGGCCATCCAGTGTGAAAATAATAGTCTTGGAAATGTTACCATACGGGGTAAAACGGAATGTCACATCGCCGCTGTAAGTCAGCGTGTCATCAAAAATGCTCTCAAGGTAGAACTCGACGATATTGATAGACCAGTTCTTTGTGCCCATGGAACCAACCGAGTCGGTCACCTGAAGCTTGACGGTATTATCGCCGCTATGTAGATACTGGGTAATATCGAAACTGTTCTTGCCCTGAACGATCGTCTGTGTAGCAACCTTTGTATTACCGACGTACCAGACACCAGTAGCATTACCAGTATCATCGCCAGAGTTATCTACAGAGGTAAAATTGAAGTTAATGACTGCAGCATCGCCAGAAATAACAGTCAGAGAGGAACCGTCCAGACGCTCGATGGTAATGGTAGACGTACCACCAGTACCACCGCCGCCGCCTTGAATGATAACAGTGGTTTTAACGCCACCATTCTCCAACAGACTCAGCTTGGAATCTTCGTAAGTGATATCGTATTCACGGCCAGAATTCTCATCGGGTTTGAAGCTTTTCAGAGTCTCCTGAATCTCTGCGATGTCAGCGTTGGCCGTATCAACGGTAGACTGGACGGTTTCGATGTTCTTTTTGACAGTGTCCAGCTCATTCGTAAAGCCCTTAATACTGGTTTTGTCTGCCTTTTTGTCGAGCAGAGCGTCAGTTGCTTCCTTATTATAATAGTTAGTCTGAAGTGTAGTCGGCAGGTCACCAATCTCAGTCTTCAGGTCAGTTACAGTCTGCTTTGTCTCATCCAGCTCAGCCTGGATAGGGGAGAGCGCATCACTGATTCGTGCATCGACAGTCTTATTGTAGGAAGTAACCCAGGCAGCACTGGGGTCGGTCGTCAAAGTGATACGCTTGATCTCAGTCTGGCCGTTCATGAACTGGATGACCTGAGTTTCGGGAGTGTACTTAACATCAAAGTTTGCCAGACCACTTACATCATCAAGCTGATCTTTCAGCAGATTAACAAAGCCATCGACTTCAGACTTGTTGTAATAATTCTTTGCAATACTTGCTACTGCATCCTGTGCATTCTGAGCGCTCTGTTTTGCGGAATCAGCAGCGGCCTGAGCTTCGCCAACTTTCTGAGTCATGGTAGCCAGGAAAGAGGTGTACCAGTCATCACCAGTCGGGTCGGTCATCTTCTTGCCAGCCAGAGACTTAATAACAGTCAGTTTGCCATTGGGCTGAGAACGCCACAAGTAGCTCTTAGTCGTGCCAGAATTCGGAATCGTAACCGCACCACTTGCCATCAACTCAAAGCTCAGAGTGCCATCTTTTGCGGTGGCATTATCGCTCAGCAGCCAACCAAAGTGGATTTTAGAGTCACTGTAGCTCACATTGATAGGAGCTGCATAATTCTCTTCGTTGTCTGCATTGAGATAATGAACTTGAATCGTCATCTGCATCAGGTCAATACCATCATAATAGCGAGGCATCTCAAACGGGACAATCTGACCGTTATTTTCCTGAGTGACGTTGGCTTGCGTGCCGCTCACTGTGATATTACGGTTACTATCGATCGTGGAGTAATCTGTATCTTCATAGTTGTCGATCCAGACGTACTTATCACTTCGAGTAAAACCAGCATCCACAAAAGCGAGTGTGTCAATGCCGTCCACAGCTACCGCCATAGGGGCAATAGGAGCTTCCAGCGTTTTAATATCGTTTGTCGGTACAGCAGTTTTCTGTATCGACTTTTTAAATGATAATGCCATTTACTCACTCCTTTTCTTATATAATCAAGTGGTCGATGGGTTATTGTCCTTATTCACGTCGGAGCGTAAATCAGGGAAGTATTGGTCAAGCATCCAGTCTTGATAGAGGTTATATTTACTTTCCTCTCCATTGTGGCCTACAATATAGGGGTAATAGGGGAAGTAGCGGCTCATTGTCAGAGACATTGTGCCCTCTCCAAGATTGATACTGAAGCTCTTAATGATCCAATCGACCGGAGTTTTACTGTTTAAATATTTTGCTGCATATTGAATTTTTTCGTTTACATCGAGCCACGGAACTAACAAAATAGGCACAACCAAACCATCTGTCAGTCGTGCCTTCTTCCATAATTCATATTTAGCAACTTCCATTGCCTTTTCATCCGTGGTATAGTTGTCATAGTCTCCGCCCGAAAGTATTTCATTGCGACGACCAATTTTTTCAATTGAGAATTTTGCGTTATACAAATCATCGATATTGTCTGGATCAGTCATGCAGACATATTCAAGATTATCGCAGTTCTCTTCTTTTTTTTCTGCGGCAAGTTTATCGCCGGTCGGTACAGTATCTACCAATTTGACCATAGCATGAGATTGCTGCTGCCCAATAAAATAGAAGTGCTTTGTATCAGGGAACCACTGAATGACATAATACTTTCCCGCTTCCATGATAGAAGGTTCCTGCTCAACGTCGTTACCATCAGCGTTAGGAACAGATTTATAAAGCAGGGAAGTTTTTGTTGTAGTTTTCTGTTCAGTTCCGCCACTTCCATCGGTCTTAACTTCTGTTGTCACAAAATTAACAATGATATTCAAGGTTTTGCTTGTGATTTTCGCAGGCATGATAAACGATATATTCGCTTCATCATCAACAGCAAGTTCTTTTACGGTCAGTGTAAGAGAATTCTTTTCGGAAGAATAAGTTGCAGTCGAAGAATATGCGTCAGAATCGATTGTAGCACCAAACACTTCAACACAGTTTCGAACCGTAGAATAATCCACTGTGGCCGACTCACCATCTGCCGTCACCAAACTTGCAAATAAATCTGGGTCGAGTACAGGCGGGTCATCAAATCCACTCGGAATTTCGTGACATACGAACACGTCATCATCGAAATACATCTCAAATGGATAATAGAGGTCGCGCAACTCAGTCAAAATCTGCCACAAAGTTGTACCAGTTTCATATTCCAAATCGTAGGGAACATTACGCGTCCAATAATCAATCACGCATTTGCTAAACTCGCTCATCGGCTGTTCAGTTAAGACTGTTTTAATAACAGGAGCGATACGTGTTCCTTTGTTGATTTTTGTTTTTAGACCAGTCAACTGTCCAGCCAAATCGCCATTCAGTCGCGCTACAAGATCTACGCAAGAGCATTGCACTGTATTCGTAGTTGCGTTATATGTAAATCCATTTGACGAGATAGAAAAGCAGCCTTGATTAAACCAGTGAACGTCTTGATTTTTAGAAAATACATTTATACGTTGCACAGATACTTTTTCGAATTCTTTATTGAACGACTCATTAAGCTTCTTCTTCGCTTGAATAACCTCGTCTTGAACATCGTGCATAGAATAACCAACATAAATGCTAGTAGTACCGTATTCTTCTTGAAGCTCTTTTTCACTCCAACCAGCAATAGCACTGACATCAGCAGCAGATAACATACTACCGTTTACTGTTTGTCCCTGTATTGCGGCAATCATATTATGAACCTTAACAGATTTTCCACAAAGTGTCATAGAAATACCTGTTTTATCTTTGAGTAGAATCGTAGCCGGATCGGTAGATGTACCAATAACTCTAGAAAGGTACTTGGATATTTCTGAATTACATAGAGGGATTAAATCACCATCATCAGGTTGAAAAAGAGGAGTGTATGCAATTTGTAGACCATTAAATTTATCGTCGCAACCAAGAACAGTAGAATAATCTCCTTTATTGATTATGGCTTCCGGGTCTGGTTCAAATGCTTTTTTGAATTCTGAAAAAACTAAAGAACTAAGCCATTTCCCTATGGTATTTACAAAAGTCGTCTCACCATTCATCTCCTTTACAAACTTAGAATAGTAAGACATATTGTCATCGTTCCATTCAATCACGCCACGATTGATGTTGTCGATATTCCCGTATTTTGCATGACCTTCTTGAGTGATTTTTGAAACTAAAGCATTATATTCTGCTTTGGCTTTCTTATATCCAGCAGATTCTTTTGTCTTTTTTTCAAGTTCTGGGTACGAGAGGGAAGTAGTTTTGGCTCTTCCTTTTAGTCCGATAAAAACACGAACATTTTTGCTTATCCAGTCCTCCTCATCAAAAGCGGAGACAACACTCTTTTTGCCGAGATACAGCGTGGTATTAAAGGTGCGACGAATGTCTGACTCCGAATCAACACTTACAGTTCCATCAATCGCAATGCCTTCCAAAGAATCTACAGTTGCGAAATCTTTGTCCAATAAATCAATGCGACAATATATATGAGGAGAATGACTTTTTAAAAGAGCGAGGTCTTCATCTGTAGGTAAGTACTTCATATTGTACCTCCTACCGGCAAATATTCGCTCAGTCCATTACTGTACATATCGTCTTCACTCTCAATAGATCCGATTTCGACAAAGTTGAAACTCAACGTACCTTTGTCATAATGCTCAGAACAACTTGTAGTAACACTGCCATTTACTCCAATTAGCCACTCACGCCCATCAAACATTTTGAGAACTTTTGCGTCTCCGTTAGTAAGCCATGCCGAGATTTCTTTACGGTAATCATTTCCACCGTCAACATCAAATTCATCTTGAGTCATATCGAATTCAATACCAACGCCCGAAAAATCACCAGAATAATAGTTCGCTTCATTGCCAAAATACAGATAGGGGTATTTGCTACTCATGGTTTCGACGATAGAAGCAGTGCGTTTTAGCTCAACACTGTCTACCTTTGGCTCAAGAAGAATGTGATAAGATGTTTCTCCATCTGTAATAATTGCGCCATCAAATTCACTGACTACTATCTTTTTAACATAGCCCTTTTCAATAGTATTAACAACAGGAGACACAGCATATTCATAAGGCTGTTCGCGCCCAGCCGCATACCAGTCAGTGTGTTCCATTATGACATATCCGGTATTTTCTGAATGCAATTTTATTCCATGAATAGTATCAGAGAATGGTTTAGTGACGTTCTTTTCGGGCATGACGCTAATCCTAAAATACGCGATACTATCCTTATAACTTACATTCCAAGATGACTTGTCCCAAGTTCCAACATTTCGTGTTTTGTTAAGCATTGCTGAAATCGATTTCTATAGGTTTTTCATAAAAGAACTAAGAGAGGAAAAACGATCCAATGCTTCATTATAGGTATATTCTTTTCCGTCGGAATAATATTTAATGCTTGTTCCCGTATAGCCTAAGAATTTTTGGCTTTTGTCATATGCTATAATTCTAGCAATATATCCATCAGCCGATATTTCGACTGACTTTAAATCACTTGCCGGGATTAGATTAGTGCTCATTGAGATGTTATCTGTAGTAAATACTCCACTTTGACTAACATAGCCATTTGACCAGTTGGGCAATAAGAGCAAATCGTTTGATAAATCAACTTGTTTTTCATAAATAGTCATCCATGTGGTATCTAAAGGCTTTTTGCGCTTAAACCGAAGATGAGTAATGTCACTCTTCACATTGGCTGGATATTTTGCAAAAAGGTTAATACAACCACGCCATTTATCGTTTCCTGCATCAAAAATTACTCCATCAATTTGTTCACTATATTTCGTCTTAAACTGTTTGAACCCAGTATCAAGCTGGTAACCTCCAATTGATTCTGCTTTAGCACGAACATAATAAACGCTATTATTGTCAAGGCCATCAACATAAAAACTCTTCATAGAGTCACGGTGATAAAAACATTGTGACTTTTTGATTTCGTTTTTATTAGAGTCATAAAGATAATATTCATATCTATTGATAACTTCACCCTCAGCCGTTTTGTAGGTATAATCACAATCAAAAGAGTATGAAGGTGTAAAGATAATTTTAGAAGAGGAAATGTCGGAGAATGCCCTGAATTTAATGGAAGGTTTCTCGTGACAATAAAACAGAATCTTGTCACTATATTCGCTGAAAGTGTTCGTGCCAGTTAATCTGCAACGAATCATGATATAATAAGGGTCATGCTGATTTACAAGGACCCCACCTTTAATTACAAATTGTCGAGCTAGGCCAGTTCCAGTGGGAGCTACTGTGCCAAATTTATAAACAGTGCTATCTTTTGACTTGAAGACGATATAGGCAACTAAGTCAATATCGGCATATGCTCCGAACTGGAATGAAGCGTCTTCGTTAGCACTAAATACATTGATTTTTGATAGAATTGGTTTCACTGTATCACCTCCAAGTTAATCAGATGTTGTAACATAACAAAGCGCACCCTCAGAGTTTACTTTCAATCCAAGAGTGCTCAAAATGCCGTCAGCAGTGATTGCATCGACTTTTTTGGTCAACTCGTTATAGTGAGTTTTTTCTGTCCTACTTAGACCGCTAAAATTGGTTGCCAAAGCGCTAATGTCATTTTTGTTTGTAGTGACCTGTGTTTTTGTTGTCGCATATTCATCGTTTTTAAATGTACTTAAATCAGAAGAAACATCATCAATCCTTTTATTTAAAGAAGAATAATCGTCAGATTCTTTTGTTTGCAAATTATGTATATCCGCCTCATTGGTAGACACACGGTCTTGCAATGCGACAAAATCGTTCTTTTTAAAAGAGTCAAGATCTATATCTGTAGAACCAACTGATTTTTTTAATTCCGCATAATCTTCTGCTTCTTTTGTTTCAAGACTTGCCACACGGTCGTTTACGGTATTTGCAGTTGTATCGTCTGTGTATTTTGTGGCTTTCTTCCAATCACTATGAGAATAAGAGCCAGTCGCTCCCTGTGCAGAAGTACAGATATATAAATCGCCATTACTGCCTAAAAACCATAAGTCACCAACATTATATGGAGGAGCAGGAACGGAACGGAAAACTTGACACTTACTGTCGGCGGTATTTTGTGCAAGAGCGGCAGAAGCGAGTGCATTGATAATACTTGCGTCAATTATCTCATACCACATATATTCTCTTTTTGACTCAGTACTATTAGCCGCTTCTATCCACCGATAGCATTTTCCAGTATCAATATCATAATAAATCTCGTTTACATGATGCCATTCCGTATGTCGTTTTACCCATTCTACGGCAGGCGCATTCTCTTTCGTCGGGACTCCATGTCCGTAGTTTGTCTTAATGGTGCCGCTGATTTGAGCTTGAGTGTTTTTGTTAGTCGATTCTGTCTGATTGATTAAATTGGAGAGGTTTGTATCAATTTTATCGACGTTATTTGATAAATCACTCAAGTCCGAAGAAATCGTTCGCACCTTGGCAGCTTCCAGACTTTGATTTCCTTCAGTCAAAATAATATTTCGAAAATTCTTTTGCATTGCGGTGACAACGAGTTTTTGGCCGACTTCATAATCACGATTTGTAATCACGACATATTCGCCACCAAATGCGGCAATTTTATAGGTGTATCCATTTTTAGATGTAATAACCCCGTAAGAAGAAACATCAAATTGCGCGTTCGCCACTGCACTCTTGGCGGCAGAAGAAATGGCCTCAACTAATACATCTGTTGCACTTTTACTTATGTTTGACACTTTCTTTCACCTCCAAGAAAAATATAAAAGCCGACCCGCTGGGGAAACTCAGTGGTATCGGCATTATGTTTTAATATCCTCTATTTAATTTCGCTTATTCATTTTTTGAGAAAGTTTGTTGGGAAGATTACGGACAATTTCATTTGCCAAATCTTCTGCTCCACCAACAGGGTTCTGAATAACAATATCTCCAATGGAAATATCAATATTAGAACCGCCGTTAGAAGATAGTGAAGCCGTTCCGTACTTAGACATCTGATCCTGGAACCAAGCATCTGGATTGCCACCCATCTCGAAGAGACGAGAAGTAATATCTGCAGGAACGACTCCATCGCCGGTTTCAAGATAAGTATAACGTCCAACTTGCGGTTGACGAACTAGAAGCTCGGAACCTTGCTCGTCAACATTATACTTGCCGGATTTTTGAATGCTTCGAGAGCCAGAAGCTTTTTTGCCAATGAGTTTATCGATGATACTTTTACCTGTATCCACGATTTTATTGACAGTTTTTTCTGCTTTTTCTTTAAGGCTACCGCCAGAAGATTTAGAGCTACTGCCGCTATTCTCATTACGGGAGCTGCTGGAAGAGCTGGAGCTAGAACTGCTGGTGCTGGAAGAGCTAGAGCTAGAACTGTTAGAATTTTTACCAGTGGCGGTATTGTAAAGATTTTTAACTCCACTAGCAGCATTACTAACAATTTTTTCACCAAATTTCCATGCAGAAGAATTAGTGATTTTATCTTTGGTGGAACTTACAGCGTTATTTACTTTGCCGCCGAGCCAAGAGTTATCCCACTTTTCTTTTACATTAGAAGCAATTCCTTTGGTCGTAGTTACTAACCCACTGAAAGCGTTGTTTACTTTGCCGCCGAGCCAAGAATTGTTCCATGCGTTTTTTGCACTACTAACTGCGTTGCTTCCAACTTCATAGATGTCTTTACCAAGCTCTAACAAGCTCTTACCGCCAGAAACAGTCGTGGGAGTACCACTGCCGCCACCAGAAGACAAACTACTCGAAGATGTGGAACTATTGCTGGTAGTATTTTTGGTAGTAGGAGTTGTCTGACCTTTATCGTACAGATCGTTTCCAATCGTACCAAAACTATCACGAATAGAAGAAATAGTGTTATCGCAACTCTTAGTGATGCTATCATAAGCTTTCCCCATGACCCACGTGATATTTTCACTAAGATTGGTAGCACCGGGCTCAACATTCTTCCATGCATTTGCCATTTGGTCAGGGAGAACTTTATTCAAAGTCTCTTCACTCTTGGATTCGATTGTGCTATATGCGCCATTGATTGTGCTTTGAGTATTATCGGCCAAGTCACGGACACCGCTTTCGGCCATGCCCCAGCTGCTATCGAAACAAGCTCGCATATCATAGAGCATCTTTTCGGTATCACCGGTGGTATCAGCCCAAGCTTTAGAAATAGTAGACTCCGTTTTAGCACTCAGGTTGCGGATACCACCACCACACTGATTCCAACTATTCTTCATCTTACTAGAGATGGAATCCATTGCATTAGAACAGCTATCTTTCATAGAATTGAAAGAGTTCGCCATTTTATTAGCGTTAGACTCACTCATCTCGTCAGTCATAGATGCCATTTTGTTAAAACCAGCAGTATATGTGTTTTGCATTGACTGGAACAGTTTTTTCGTGATACCCTCGACCTGTTCTGCGTTCAGTGCGGTATTGTCTCCGATAGCGGCATAGGTATCTTTAACCAGCTTCTGCATATTGCTATACATTTCTTTACTGGTTGCATCAATCTGATCGTCGCTCAAACCAACCTCTTTTGCCATATCCTTCCATGTCTTCTCAAACTGAGATTTCATAGAATCAAGCTGGGCAAGTGTGTTGGATTTGGAAGAAGAAATGAGATTGTCAAGAGGATTACCTGTACTACTATTACCAAAGCCAAAGAATTTACTAATTGAATCCTTTATTAAGCTTCCGCTATTTATTAAGCCTCCGCCGTTTATTACGCTTCCGATATTCTTTATCTTATCAAACCATTTCGAAATCGAAGAGTTTTGACCAGAAGAGTTTATAGTGGACTTGGTTTTATCTGCGAATGTAGTAAACTTTAAATTCAACCCGCCTAGAGTCTTAACGCTCTTTGAAAGCAGCGTAGGAATAAGGCCGGTCTTATTATCATCACGAATATCGTCAACGGCCTCAACTACTTCATCAACTTTAGAGTCAATGGCAGTGTTTTTGCGAGCTTGAGGCGCAGAAGTAATAGTCGTATATCCGCTGGAAGCAGCAGAGTTGCGAGAGCTAGGTATTTTAGAGGCTACGTTCTTGACCCAGCCGATAGGATTCTTGGCGATTCCCATTAAAGTCGCGGTTTGTTTTGCGGGGATAACTCCGTCACCTTTTTCGAGTTGAGTCAGGCGTCCCTTCTCGGGGGAGCGAACGATTATCTCTTCGCCTTCCTCATCGACATTATAAGTACCAGCCTTTTCGACTTTCTTAGTACCTTTAGCAAATCCAAACAGTTTACCAACCCAGCGAATTGGAGCAGTCACAATGTGTCCGATTGTACCAAGTAAGCCGCGTTTCTTTGTACCATCGCTAGATGTGCCACCAAACAAGAATTTTCCAATGCCACTAACGGCTTTAGTGATCGTTTTGCCAATACTCTTAACTATTTTACCAAGAGTTTTGCCAATACCAGTTACAGCTTTCCCGATAGTGGAACCGATTTTTGCGAGACCGTTTGTAAATGAGCCGCCACCGATTGCACTGACAGCAAGCGTGCCGCCAAGGAGAATCGTACCGATGACAGGAATATGACTGACTGCAGCCGCAATAGTTCCAGCGACACCAGTACCACCTGCAGTACCTACAGCGGCAGTTACCGTTCGACCAATTCCTTTGAAAATACCAGCAATACCAGAAAACAGCTTGGTTCCACCCAATGTAGTACCGATGCCACCGAAAATTGAGCCAAGCCCACCAACCGCTTTTTGGGCAATAGATGCGACTCCACTGAATCCCTTCTGGAAGATTGACATTAGACCGCCACTGCCAGAGAAAATTCCCTGTGCTGCAGAGACTACAGTCGTTTTTACATTGCCAAGAGATTTTGTAATAGCCTGTCCTAGTTTAGAAATCTAACTAGTGCTCTCTCCAAGGAACCCTTTTGCTGCAGCGTACTTATTAGAGCCTCCAACGCCAAGGAAGCTCTTTCCTGCGTCCAAGAGGCGTCCCCAGAATCCTTTACCAGAACTCTTATCAGAGAACGTACCAACCGCACGTTGCAGACGATTCTACAGACCCGTAATTCCACCGCTCTGAGTAGACCCATTCAGATTGCCAAGCACGTCTCCAAGTTTAGTCAGCGTATCAATCAGTGTCTCAAGTTTGGTGATGACATTAGAAACATTAGTTGCTCGCTGGACCGCCTTCATATTGGAGACAACAGAGGCCATAAATCCATCGTAGTGACCTTCCATCTCTGCAAAAGTCATGGCTTCGAACTGAGAAGTATATTTCAGTTTCTTCTGATAGTCGTCCCAGCTTGTGCCAATAAGGTTGGTGGCTTCCTGAACCTTGTCTTTGAGCTTATTCAGCCGGTCGATTTCTTCCTGTTTCTTATACTCACGGCGTTTGCTGCTGAGGTCACTCTGAGCATCACGAACTGCACTTGCATCAGCCTCCCACTCGTAACCATTCTCGCCATAGACGCGAGTGGTCTTATTGGCCTGTGCTTTCGCGAGAGCATCCTCTGCCTTCTGCAATTCAATCGCACGCTCTTGAGCATCATTCTGCTCATTCAGCGCGTCGATACGTTTGTCGATGACATCCATCCATGCGTCGCCCTGAATTTTCAGGTCATTAGACTTCTTATCATTGGCGCTGTTCACGAGGTCAAGCAGGGAAGAAAAGAGATCTTTGAGATTAGAAATAATCGTGTTAAGACGCTTGGCTTCTTCCCCCATACCTTTCATGTGGTCAGTGACATCCCAAGTGCCATCGGCAACCTTTTGAAGGATTTCAGCATAGCGCTTGCCAATATCAGTTCCCTCGTACTTTAATGCAAGCTCTTTCAATTCTGCAATATACAGTTCTTTAAAAGCTTCTTTGTTAAATACGAGTTTGTCACCCTGAAGCTCAAGGCAACCGACGTATTTGGTGTCAAGCGCCATCAACTTCTGAATACTGTCTTGACTTAAATCACCATAAGCATTATACTCATCTACAATATCGGATAGATCATTAAACGCACTCTGGAAATTATCCATCCGATTGTTGATGTTTTCCAGAGTAGAACCTATACCATTGATATATTCTTCGATACTGATAATATTATTTTTAATCTTATCTTCAGCATCTCTAAAGCCTTGAGCGAGGTATTTACCGGCCACACCACCGGTCTCTTCACAAGCGGTAGCCATACTATCAAGCTTCTCGATAAACATCTGCTTAAAGGCATCGCTATTATAATCGATTTCACCATTCTCTAGATTTAGTGCTCCAGCAAATCGCTCGTCTGTAAATAGGTCTGTGTTATCGTACAGATCACGAATTGCCTGATCCTGTTTATCAACACCATCTGCATCAAGGGCACCAAACGGATTTTCGATCTTATTCTTACTGACCTCAGAGAGCCCAGAAAAAGCGGATTTTATAGCGTCCGTCTTTTCCTTGGCTTTATCCATCGCGGTGCCGTAGCCCTTGATGGCATCAGTCAGTTGCTCAAAGGAAATTGTAGAAGAGTCAACACTAGAATTCAGCCAATTGAGAATCTTCTTCATTTCACCAGCAGACTTGCCGCCATCATTTGCGGCGTTTGCTTCCTCAAGCTGAGCCTTAATAAAGGTACGGAATTTAGCTGTATTAAGTTCAAGTTTTCCGTTTTGCTCCGTCAAACAAGCGGTAAACTTGTCATCGACACCGATCAGTGATTTCATTGTATCCGCACAGATATAACCATATTGGTTATATTCTTTCATCGCCTTTATTAAGGTATCAAATGCGGATGCAATATCAGATACAGACTTCGCGGTAGATTTATTGTTCTTGTTGGTCTTATTTGTCGGGAACCCATTAAGCTGATTTGTTAGTTTTTGTCCACCCCTTAGAGCAGCGTTCATATTGGTGTACAACAGAGAAAGCTGAGTATTTGTGCGATTCGTGATTTCCTCTAGCTTTGCAGGATCTACACCGCGTTCACCTGCTTTTTCGACTTCGTTCGCAAACTCTTGAGCCGCGCTATATGTAGCGGTTGCCGCAGTAGCATTTTTCAAAGCGGGGAGAAGATTCTCAAGAGCAGTCTTTTCGGCCTTGGTTTTCTCTTTTAGGTTATCAGTGCTTTCAGCTGTATCATCGGCAGTAAGGTTTGCAACCTCATGTTGTGCATTAGAAAGAATTGTGGCAGCAGCTTCTGCATATTCAGCGGCAAGTAATTCGGCATAGCTCTGTTTATTTATCTGGAGCTTACCATTAACAAGCTCAAGGCAATTCAAATACTCGGTGTTCATCGACAGTAAAGACTGAAGAGAATCGAGACTCATGTAGCCATACTGATTGTACTCTTCCATTGCACTGGTAGAAGCTTTATACGCAGACTGGATTTCATCCATTTTGGAAGAAATATCTTCCATCTTCTGTGCGCCAGCAGCCAATGCGTCAACACCATTTGCAGAAGACTGAGCTACAATACCAACTTGAACAAGTGCTTGGATAAACGCATTTACACCGTTTGTGTCAGCAGAGAAGTCCATGTCGGTCAAAGCTTTACGAAGATTTGCGAGAGCTTGCGCTTGATCATCGGACAATCCTTCGTTTGTACCCCACAAGAGTTCATTCAGCTTACTTGCATCAAATCCATCAATCGTATCTTTCAGAGTTTGAACAGCAGAATTTACCTTATCGAAAGTAAAACTGACATCCATACTGTTATTATTGTCATTCTGCCAAAAATCAACTGCTTGAAGTTTTCTACGAGCGTTCGTATTATTATTGATTGCGTTCGTAGAATCATTATAAGAATCTACATCATCACGTAAGGCAGATTGTTCATCAAGCAAGAATTGATACAAACTATGATACGTTCCACCGGCAGCTCGCTCGGCTTCGGTAGTATTATCAATAACATACTTTAAGGCTTTGCCAACTTCGTTGTAATAGTCAACAATAGAATCCGCATCATTTAACTTGTCAGGTCCGTAACCACCAAACTTATTAAAGACATCAATACCAGCATTTTTAATCTGGTCACCCATATCCATTTCAGGAGCCGACCAAACAGTAAGATAATGCGTCCGATTATTCTTCTTGGCTGTATCAACAAGCTTGTCGCTTTGAGCATCTTTGTTTTGTGTCAACTCATAACGAGATGCCTCCAACTGCTCCGCTGTAATATCCTGAAGTAAACCAAGCTGCTCTTCATATTTACCATTTTGCAGGTCAATCTTACCAAGTTTGTTTTCATCAAGCGTTCCTTGTTCTTTCGCAAGATCAAGAATCTCTGTCTGAATATCTTTTGCTTGGCCAAAGTCCTCAGTATCCCAACCAGACTTGTCGCCAAGTTCTTCATATGCACTGACTAAGTCCTTTAAGGAGGAAGTTGTATCCTGTGCTGCGTCCGCCGCTTCCTTAGACTTCGTTGCGACATTTTGCACTCGTTGTGCCGCTTCCGTAATCTTCTTAGTGCCCCAAGAGATGAGCAGGCCAATTCCAACACCCAACGCGGCATTGAGCAATAAAGCTCTTGCGCGAAGGGCAAGTAGTTTAAGGGAAAAACCTTCAGTTGCGTCGCCTGCGGCCTCTGTGTTAGCTTTACTTTGCTTCAACGATGTGATAAAATCAGAAATAGAAGGCTTAGTTCCATCAAGAGAACGCTGATAGGAGAGAATTGCATTTCTGAGTTGAAGAATTTTCGCTTTTACGTCGTTCCAAAACTCATTTTTTACACCATCTTCGTCAGCAGTAAACAAGAAAGATAATATCGAAATTTTAATCATTGAGGAGAGAAGAATGAATAAAATTCTATACTGCCCGTGGTGTGAAAAATATGTTAAGGGTGTTTGGTATTCATGCCCATTTTGTAGCGCACAAACTATCTATATAAAAGCATGGGATAAAAAATCTGACGAAGAAAAGAAAGAATGGTTAAAGAAATTTCCAAAAGTTGACCCACCAAGACCAATCAAAGACAAATCACTACTTCGTGAGGCGGAAAAATTCGACAAACAAGCTCGTGCTGAACTTGCTCAAGAGGAAGCTCGTAAACAATACGTTCCGCATTGTCCTACATGCGGTAGCCCTGATATCGAAAAGATTAGCGGAACCAGTAAGGTTGTTGACGCTGTTGTTTGGGGATTCTGGTCAAAGAAAGCAGGGAAGACGTTTAAATGCCGTAACTGTGGGTACGAATGGTAAGCAATAATAAAACCCTACCAGACATTACATCCGATAGGGTTCAGTTCACAATATTCAATTACTCAATTCCATTCTGAAGGATGAACTTGGCGGCGTCGGACTTAATATTAGGATAGATGAACTCAAAACGATTCACGTTGGACATTGGAATGCAGAGTGCAGCGTTCGTTTTCAACGTATCTGCCGCACTCTTCCACGATTCAAGAGAATCATCTTTTGAAACATAATAGTGAACCAGTGAAATATAATCATCGTCAATCCCTTGAGGCTTCCCGTAAAAGATGTTTCCGTCCTTCATAAATACTTTTACAAGAACACCCTCTGCGTCATCAAAGTGTTGGATAAAAATATTTCCGGCAGTCTCGACACCAAGTACATTGGAAAACAGCTTGCGAACTGGTAGCCAATTCTTTAACTTAAAAAATACTACAGCGTAGAGCAAACCAAAAAGGACATACGCAAAAACAAGAGGGAAACCCTTGATGGCAATCGACCAGAATATTGCATCTAAGTAATCGACGGAACTCTTTATAAGATATCCGATAGCTACGCTTAATACGAAAAACATCTGGTCGCTCATTTTCTTCATGTCAAGCCAGCGATAACACCAAACGCATAGTGCGCCTGGCACAAAAACATGAAATAGCAGATCAACGCTGCTGATTAGTGCTTGAATTGTGTTCATCGGCACCTCCTTTGTTGTTATTGTTGTTGCCATTTTCGAGAACACCTAACATGTCAACGTCCTTTGGCGACCGCTTATTGTAAGTTGAAATCTCATAGTTTGGAATATGTTTCTTGTTTTCCATGGCAGTATCCTCCTTTAATAAGGAAAGTGTAGCATGGAAAGTGCAAGCTGTCAATCCAAGATGCATCGTGCCGAACGCTTTGATAAGCAAATCAAAGAAGAACTTGCTCAAGAAGCTGAACTTGCAAAGTATGTTCCAAAATGCCCCGTCTGCGGATGCCCTCATCTCGACAAAATAGGTGCAGACTCCAAACTGATTGATGTAGCAGTCTGGGGATTTGCTAGTAAGAAACCGGGAAAGCAGTTTAAATGCAAAGCGTGTGGATATGAATTCTAACATTCTCCGTCAAATGTGAACTCCTGTTCATTTACTTCTTTGTCTTTTTATGGTAGACTTAAATAAAGACTATAAGAAAGGAGGAGGTTACAATGACTAGAGAAGAGTTTAATAAGATTCTTCAAGACGAGATCGAGAAGAATCGGAATAATTTTGCCAACGCTCTGTCGGCAAGAGAAGACAAGAAGATGACAGTTGAGCAAATGGTCGCCGCTGCGTACAATATGGCAGTCACAGACGCCACCGCATCTCTTGTTGCTACTCTCGAAAAAATTGGTGTACTCAAGTACGAAGATTGAGTTGTGAAGTGATTTTTTGAGGCAGTCCCTTAACAACTTCCTCAGCTAATACTTGAATGTTACCAATAGGTTCTCGCTGCCCCTTAATATAGTCAAGAAAGGCAGTGAGTTCTTTTGTTTCAATTTCAATTTTCATATACGAATTCACCTCGATTAAAAAATGCAAAGTTGGTTGATGTAGCAATATGGGGCTGGGCAAGCAGAAAGCCCGGCAAACAGTTCAAGTGCAAGAATTGTGGGTATGAGTGGTGATAAAAGAAAAGCCCCACTGCACGAGCAGTAGGGTAGGTAATGAAATTATTTCTTTTTATGCTTTTCTCCGAGAAAACGCTTAATGTTGTATTGCTCATATGGAGAAGTATCGTTCGTATATATTAACTCAAACCGATCAACCTTTGACATCGGGATGCACAACACGGAATCTTCAACTAAAGGTTCATTACTATCTACCTTATCACTTGTACAATGACTAACCACAGTAAGATAATCATTGTCAGCAGAAGTCAGAAGTCCAAATATTATTTTCCCATTAGAAAGATAAACATACACAGCAGTTCCGCGTTTTCCATCGTAAAACCGAGTCCAAAGGTTATCGCCTGATTCTATGCCAAACACCTTTACGCAAATATTTCTTACAAAAAAGTTATTCTTTACTTTGTAATAAACGAAAGCAAGAGCAATAGCAAAAACGAGGCTTGATGCGAAAGAAGATATATGAACATTATAAACCAATAATGGCATAACTAAGTGATTGTAAACGAACCACTGAATTATATAGCCAATAGCAATGCTCATAATAAAGTACACTTGGGCTTCATATTTCTTCAAGGAAAGTTTTGTGTAAAACCAGACACAGACAGCTCCCGGAATGAAGATTCCAAATAGAGAATCAAAATTATTTATTAGTTCTATTATTTTTTCCATCTGTACCTCCTTTATCTGACTCGGTATTCGTTTGCGAATTTCGTCTTGAACGAATGTTGTTTAGCGCATCAATCGAGTTGGCTGAGTTTCCAGTATAAGTAAAGAATCCTTCGCCATAAGTCGAAATTTCATAATCCGGCACATGCTTCTTATTGTTTCCCATGATTTAACACTCCTTTTACAAGAGTGTATCATGGTTCAGACATAGTGTCAACTAAACTTTGCTACACAGGGTTCCACAACGATCCAAAACAGGGATTGACAAGATATTATGATGTATCCTATAATAGATGAGCAATCGCTATGTGCTATGCTAAAATGCCAACTGAAAGGAGGTCTCCAATTATGACACACAAAGAGTTTAATGAAATCTTAGAGACTGAAACGAACAACGGCATCGATCTTTTAATGCAAAAAATGCGAGGACTCGAGGGGAAATCTCAAACTGAGCAGATAGCCAATATGATTTGTTTAAGTATGGGCGCTACAATTAAAATTATAATAGCTATACTTAAACAGTGCGGCGTTATCAAATTCGAAGACTAAATAGCAAAAGCCCGGCCTCCCAGTAGTAGGGAAGTCGGGCTTGTTCATTATGATGGCTGCGCCTTTGTTACTTCAACAGTTCTGCAATATCTTCAGCGGTCATGCCATTGGCCAGTGCGTTGGCAACAATGTCTTCTGCCTTTTTGCGATTCAACTCTGCCGCAATCTTTTCATCGGCATCAGCCTTTTTCTTTTCGAGTTTTGCAATCTCTTTATTGAGTTTTTTCAGCTCTGCTTCTTTTGCTTTTCTTTCAGCATTCAGTGCGGCAATATTCGAGCCGAGAGATGCGATTTCTTTAGCAATGGATTCTGCTGCGGCATTTTTCTCAGCGATCTGTGCTGCGTAATCAACGCCGTTAAGAACCTTTGTTTTGTTCTTGCTTCCTTTGGGTCTAGCCATAATAAAATACCTCCGTATATTTTGGATACGCGATTGTACTTTTATTATAGCCAGAAAATCTCATGAAAGCAACCTCTTTTTATGTATTATAAATTACATTATAGTGATATTGACAGGATATGACAGGCGGGTGTATAATAATGGGGCAACCAAGAGTTCACGTTGAACTTGCCAATCATAGACGTAAAGAATAGGCGGTCACCCTCTCAGTAGCCGGAAGGCGAAAAGGAGCGTGTATTTCTCTAACTGCCTTCCGGCAATCTTGTCGGAAGGAGGATGTGTAATGGATTTTGGATTCATTTACAACTCACTGATACAAACTGTTGGCGTTATCGCCGCAGTCATCGGTGCTGTTTACACTGTCCGTTGCTATAACGATAGTCATGGCAATAAGTAAAAGAGCCGCCTATAGCCACTAGGCAGCTCTTCATGATTGGGATTAAGATTGTCCAAGTCTTGATTCCATGTTTGATTATCTACCGAGGGTTCCGTCTATTGAACTCTTGGTTGCTTTTATTATACACATTTTGAAGTACACTGTCAACGAACAACAGTGTACTTTTTCAATTTTGTTCAAAATTGTTCAAAGTTCATTGAATTTTTAGTTCTCTTACTTATTCCACGCCAGAGAACAGCGTGTCTCCTCATTCCACCTACTTCTTTAAGTCGTCTGGTTACGTCTGAGGTGGACTTCTGAACTTTCGTCCAGAACTGACTATCCTTCCAGTGGTTGCTCACTGACCCTTTTTAGTCGATGAACCTTCCGCTTTCCTACATTATATAATAGGGAAGTGGATCGGCTGCTTACCGCCCATTGTAAACGCTACTTAGCACTCAATTATTACCATATTTTTACAATACGATAAAACCGAGCTTTTATCTCAGCATATAGCATCCATATCCTTGTTTCTATCTTTCGATTCCTACCTTATATAAATATAATAATAGGCGATATGGCTCTTAGGGTTTCCCAGCACTCTAGGGGCTATTTTATTTTTACATGGTGCCGCATCCTATGTTATCAAACGCAACAAACATAAGAGGGCATATTAACTTTACCCGCACCATTCTTGAGCTTTCCGCTTATCTGCATTACGGACAACACGCCAGAGATGGCAGCTGTAATGGCCGGAATAGAACCTGCAAGGTTGACCATTCCGTCTGCTGCATCAACAATCTTTGTTGCAAGAGTAACAAAGAATTTGATGAGGTCACTGCTCATAACGTCGTTTGAGAATTTCTCAAAGCTGGCGTTAAGCTGCTTTAAGCGACCCTCAATTGAATCCATCATGCGCTCTTGTTCAGTCATTGCTGAATTAGAGCTGTTAGCGGCATCTTCCATTGATTTTTCAGCAATGGAGAATTGCTCGATCACGGAAAGTACCGCATTCGAGTTCCTTTTGCCGCCAAGCATCTCTGTGACGTTAGCTTTACTAACATCAGTAAGTTTATCCCATACGGCAGAAATCTCTTTCAGGATCTGATATGTACTCTTAAATTCTGTACCGGCGGCATCCTTCATAATGTCTACGCCAGTTAAAGATTTCAATTCACTTCGCAGTTCAGAAACAGAACTTGCCATATCATCAACTGAAACGCCAAATGCCTCTGCGTCAGTCTTACTGGCTCGCAGATACATTGAAATTGTTTTTAAAGTTGTGCCTACGGTATCCGGGTCCTGAAGTACAGAGTTGGCCGCACTAATCAACGAAACGGACTCTTCAAACGAGTTCCCGGCTGCCGATAATGCGCTTGCCGATCTGACGAGTGCCTCCGCAATACCACTTTCGGAAATGGGTTCGTTGTTGCCCACTGAGTTAAGAACATTGACGACGTGTTCTACTTCGTCAGCTTCCATTCTAAATCCCTTTAGAATAGAGACTAGATAAGAAGCTGCGTCAGATGCACTATCAATTCCATCACCAATGTTACTTAGGACAGTGGACCACTTTGCAAGCTTTTGTGATTCGTCCAGTGTATAGCCTAGACGAGACCATTCTGCTGTACTGTCAATAACATCAGAGATAGAAGCACCAAGCTCACGCGCTTGACTTGAAGCAGACGACAAAAAGCTTGAGTATGCCGATTCAGTCTCATTCGTGACTTTTTTCAAGTTAGTCATAGATGTATCTATATCTACGACGTTATTATAAACTTCTCGTAGACCCTGTTTAACCATAGCCACGCCAGCCATAGCGATAGCAGTCTGGAAGTGCTCCTTAAACAGACGAGACAGTTTTTGACCAAGAGTTTCTGTAGTGGCCCCACATCTGCTGGCCTCAACCTCAAGGTTTGATAGTCTTGCACTAAGATCAGTAACATCGCCTTCACAGCCAGCAGCAGAAGCTTTTATTCCGTTTAAACTATCAATTAGCCAAGAATATTTACTTTTATTTGCAATAGAGTCTTCTAACTTCGTTGCACGTTCATAAACACTCTTAAACTTCGTCATGTCAACATTGGCTTGATTCAAATCTCTAAAATCAAATCCAAGTTCTTTTAAATGTTGACTTGTAGAATCAATAGTTGTATCAAGAATCTTGCATTTTTTATCAAAGTCTTGAATTGCTTTCCCTGGTGTAGTGTTCTCAATAGAAGCAAGCTGATCTCGCAATTCTTTTAACTTTCCAGATGTTTTTCCAGTGCCATCTTCTCCATATAAATATTTTTTGATATTATCATTTTTATAGTTGGAGTTATTCTTAGAATAGTTTTCAAGAGACTGAATCTTTTTTTGATATTTTTCATACTCGGATTCTTGAGATGTGAGAGTCTTTTTTAAATCATCTGCAATTTCTTGATTTTGTTTTTTTAGTTCTTTTGCAGCCGAATCAGCACCTTTTGCAGTATTCCTGTCAGCATTGAATTTTCCGGTTTTTTCGATATCCTCAAGCTTTAACTTCTGAGATTCCGTAATTACATCTTTTGTTTTTGTCTTGAGTTTATCCATCTCATCGTTGATTGCGCTCAATCTAGTCTGTACCGCTTTCAACTCAGATGATTTGTTTCCATTAGCAATTAACGATGCTTCATCCGCTTTTAACTTTGCTTGACGATTTGCAAGGCTGAAAAGGCGAGAAATATCACTTTTTGAAGTATCTTGTGTTTTTGTAGAACCAGACTTTCCGGTATCAACTTTAACAGTCTGCTTTGCCGCAGATTGCATAGCTTTTTTAAGCTGTGCGGTTACTTTACTCTGGTCGATCTTAACATCAAGTGTAACCTTTGGAGTTCTTAATTTTCCACTCTTGACCACCTTGTCAAGTGCATCATTTATATTGCGGATTGTATCGTTTTGATTCACTCCAAAAGCAATTTTTACTGGTTTTTCTTTATAATACTCCTTAACAGAATTAAATTGCTTATCTAACTCTGCTTTATTTGTGTCAATAACAACCTTGACCTTAATGGCTGTTACGGCAGAAGACTCTGTGCCAGTATTTTCTTTTTCATCCATACTGTTGGTCACCTCTCTTTTCCATTTTCAACAATTCCTTTCAAAATAAAAAAGAGAAGCGGCCAGCTTCTTCAAGCCAGCCTCCTCTCATTCAAATTTTATTCCAAATAAATTCTCATAAAAGATGGCTTTTACAATCCATGCAAAGCCGTCTTAACAATCATTGCCGCCTCAACTTGGACTTTTGAAATAAATGGACGAGCCGGACGTTTAGGCTTGTTTTCATTTGGTCGTCCCATTTGATTCCATTTTGCAATATCCATCCACAAGCCATGCTCGATCCAATTGGCAAACATTGTTCCCTCTAAAGCTGCATTGTCTCCCTCTCGGAATGGTGTTTTGCACCACGATGCTTGTGGTCTTGCAATATCCTTTACTGTCATAGTTACCACGTTATTATCCGTAGTAACACTACTTACAATATTTTTTCTGCTTTCGATTCCATCAGGCCGTCCACTTTTTGAGTGTACGTTTTCTACAATGCTTGCTTGTAATCTCGTCTCAATTTCCGGCGCAACACCTTCAAGGATGTCTTGAACGCTGCTAACCACACCGGCCAGTAAATCATCAAAGTTCGTATACGAAGAAGCAAGACTTCCCATTCATTCCACCTCAAATCTCAAACCGATCCTTTGCAGATTGAATCTTTGTCGTATCCTTTTTGATGTAATACTTGTTGGTCACATCCGTGCCAGCATGGTTCAGCAAGGAAGAGACATCTTCCAGACTCATACCCGCATTCTTCAGCAGGGTAGCACCACTGTGCCGGAAATCGTGCGGGTGCAGCGTAGGCTCATCAATCATCTCGCCAATCTTCTTACACCAGTCACCGGCAGTGCTTGAAGTAATCGGCAGCCATGCGCCATTGATTTTTGTGCCAACGAACACATAGCCACCATCCTCAATATCATGCTCAGTGCGGTATTCCTTCAGTTCTTTCAAAAGCTCAGAAACTTCCTTACTAAACATCAAATCTACGATTTTACCTTCTTTTTCCAGAACGTCATGCACCATGCGGTTCTCATAGTCGATAGACTTCCAAAGCGTATTCCGCACAGCATTGACACGAGCCATCGTTGATAGCGAGAACAGTGCATACAGACGCAGCGTCATCGCATTATCCTTCATGTGAACGGTGGTCGCAGATTCAACCAGAGCGTTCAGCTTCTCTCGCATCAACTTAACCTCATCAGGCGTAAGGTATGTCTGCTTCACAACAGCCACATCCTTGGTCGGTCGGTCAATGAACTCCATCGGATTTTCTTTAATGATTTTCTTCTTGCGAAGATACCGGTACAGCGCAGAAATCGTACTCATACGTCGCTTCATACGAGCAGAGTTATTTCCGTGCTTCTTACAGTAGAACAGAAATTCCTCAACATCCTCTTCTTCAAGTTCCGTAACAGGAGCATTACCCTGATTGTCCAGAACATAAATCATCCACTGTTTGAAATCCGATTCATAATTGTAAACAGTAGACGGGCTGAGATCACGGATGCCCATATCAGTCTCATATCTATCCCAGTATTTCAAAGACACTGGGTTCACGTTCTTGAACTTCTCAGCATCCCATAACTTCAGCGGTTTACTTCTTGTAGCCATATTAAAATTCCCTCCAACCCACCTCTAAAAGTGTTTATTCCTTTTTATCTTTTGCCAGCACAGCAGAGATCTCCTGCTTATTGTCCAGCAGGGCAGAAGTCACTTCAGAAAACTTCTCGACGTCAAAGTCATTCAAGTTGCCCTTCACATCATTCAAATAGTTCTCCATAAAGTCAACGAAATCAGAAATAGGGTCAGGCTTCTCAATAATCTCGTTGAGCTTGCCACAGAGACCAAGAACAAGCCATTCCTTATGAGAACGATCAATCTGCTCATGAACGGCCTTCTCCAGAGAATCATACTGATCCCAGAACGCAGAAGTATCACAACCGGCCTTGTTAATCTTGAAATTGAAAGACTCGTAAGCAATACGAGGCCACTCACTCTGCGGCTCGCTACGATAGTCATAATTTGCAAAATATTTCAGGATAGTCAACCGGAACACTACATCGAGCAGTGCGGGCTGATAATCACCATCGATAGTACATGCCTTGACTACTTCATCAAGAAACTCATTTCGCTCCTGAAAATTTAAAACCTTCATTTTATCTCCCTTTCGTCTGTGCTTGCTTTAATTTCTTTCGCTCTTTCCGAGCTTTTTTTAGGTCGTCATAATCGACCCAGCCTCCATCGATTTTGGAGTATGTAATCCAGCGGTAATCTACATCAGGATACTTGAACCAGAACATCTTGCGCTTCATCAAAGCAACACTATCAGCGAATCCCTTCGTATCAATCACTTGTTTGCTGCCATCTCGATATGTAATTTCATAGTCCGCCACATAGTCAATCTTCCGCACCGCTACGTCCTTGCCGTCCTTATCGACCCGGCGGAACGATTCTTGCAGAAGAAATGGGACCTGCTTACGACACTCTACAATTTCGCCGCTTGCCAGCCTTGGCAATACAATATCTCGATAAAACAACATTTCTGCCTTACTATCATAAACTACGCCATCATATGTTCTATCTGCTGGATTCTTACTGACATTAAACTTCGTTCTGTTCTTTTTCTCCATAAAACACCACGAAAAATAAAGGGGCGGTTATGCCCGCCCCTTACGATTTGATGTTTTCTTAACTACCGGCTTCACGGGCGTTTCATCTTTTACATCACCAGATGACTCATTCTCTGCCTTTGCAGGCTCATCTATGATTTCATGGAAAATATCACGAACAGCCGGGATGAAATTTTCCACCTCGGACTCCGTAATATTCTTGTACTTGCGTGTCAAAAGAGTAGTCAAGTCTGCCTTTGCAGTCTCTTTTGAAATAATTCCCTGGCGATACTGGTTTACAGCAGTCCACACAAGAAAGTGTGGCTCAGTGTCACAAATCATTCGCCAAGGGTTAAGACGCGCATCCTGCTCGCAATGCGGGCATACCGGATATTCTTTTCCGCAAGTACGGCACCAATTCAGATTTGCCATTAGGCAGCAGCAGTCTCAATACGGAACAGGCGCTTGTCTTCAGAGCAGTATTCCTGAGTAGCGCTAATCTTGACCGGATGAGCCAGCTCATTAGTGAAAGTCATATCGATAGCATTGTCCATCTTGGCATTCGGGAAGATGATACGCATCAGCTTCTTATTTGCCTTGTCGCAAGGATTGTAGCAGAATGCCTCAATCACGAACTCGCCCTCGGTAGAGAACTTATTGGCGCTATCATTGATAGCAATGCCCTCCTCGCTCTCGTACTGATACTTCACAACAAAGCGGTCGCCAGCCTTCAGGTTTGCACCAGTGGGCAGAGTAACCTCAGTGCCAGAAACAGAGAACTGAGATTCGGCGGTCTCACCCAGCTCAAAGGTCTTTAGTGCATTACCCTGACCATCGACCAGATCAATGTACTTAAAGGGGGCATTTGCAACAGCAGCCTTGGGGGTATGAGTCAGAGTCAGCTTCTGGCCGTCGGCAGAAGTCAGATACTCAACAGTGGTAAAGACCTGTTTTGCTGTAGAAGAAGCAACCTCCTTCTTGGAGCCCATCTGCTCTGCCAGAGCACCCAGATGCATCAGAGCATTAGACCAATCCGCCTCGGCAGTCTTGCTCTTGTCGAATGCCATGATATTAACGCCCTGTGCATCCTGAGCATAAACGGTCTCGCCACCCAGAGTCAGCTTGAAATCCTTAACCTGATTCATGGTCCACAGGCGCTTGCCGTTCAGGTCATACTCGTGAATGCGACGAACGCGGTCAATAACGACCTCATTAAAATTAAAATCGCTCATAATTTTCTTCCTTTCAATTTATTTGGATAAAATAAAAAGAGCAAGGTAAATCAGTCAACCTTGCTCGTCCAATCCAGTTGTGATTTTGAAATCTTTCCAAACTCCACGGTGCCAGCATAAACGCCATGCATCGTATTGTCGTAGTTCTTTATTTGCTGAATCTTTCTTACATGATTCATAAACACACTCATAGGGTAGTCCATAGCCTTGAAGTAATCCGCTTTAAAGCCGGAGGAGCACGCCATTGAGAGAACAAGCTCCGCAAGTCGTGGCTCATAACGCTTTATTTTCTGATACTCCAAATTATCTCTGGCTTCCTCTATCATTGCAATCCTTGTCGGCTCGTCAGCGGCAAATTCAGAATGCTTTTCAATTCCATTCGCAGCACATAGGTACTGAGAAATTGTTTCATACACTACATGGTCAATACGGGTATCCGTAAGTCTGTTGTGTAACACAATTTCACCACTTATGTTATCTTTTGCCATTACAAACCCGGAAATATCCATATCGCCAAACAAAATAGACATATCTTGATTTTTGTTGCCTATAAAGAGCTGCCGAAACATTTCAAAGTCCGAAATTTTTTGCCAATCAACCCCAACAGAGTCAAGTTGTGCTTTATAGTCGCTTGATGTAGAGCAGAACAAATAAACCAACTGAAAATACTTTTGCTCACCATAATCGATAATATCACCGACAGACGGCATGTGAATCGTAATTTTGTCGTTGATTTTAAAGTCTCTTCCACGCATCAAGCTCGGCTCGTACATTTCTCTAAGCTCCATTAACCACACCCCACAAGGTCATCCAGATCCTGCGTCTTAAACGTCATAATTCGCACACGATGGTGTAAATCCATGTTGTCCTCGATATTGGATGTAATTTTAAGTTGCTTAATTCCAAAAATTGTACTGCCGTGTAATTCTTTCTCCACTAGACCGCTCAGATAGTCAACTCGTGTTGCTCCACCATGACCTTTCATCTTCATCAACGCCTGATTCACAATAACCCACACAGTAAGCGTAAAGTTCTCGTACCAGTCATTAACATTACTGCGGTCAGTCATGTTTACCTTAAAACAAATATAGCTGTGTGCTGCCTCAATCGTGTCGGGAATATGGAAGTATGGGAAGATATATGTATAAATTGCCTCATCTGGCTCTTCAATATCATCATTACCCATCGCTTCAACAAGCCCATCCGTATTGACCAACTTTAAAGCTAATTTGTTTTTGTAGTCCGTAATCAATTCACTCGTTGTCACAGCAAGCTCACCACCTTACATTCAATGGATGTATTTGCCGTACCATCTGCATTTGTCAGAGAAATTCTAACAGTTACGCCATCCATGATGCTATTATTCAAAATACGAATTTTGAAAACACCATCCGCAGCAACCTGTGTTTCAACAAAACTCTTAAACTCATCAAGGCAAATAAAGCTCCACTTTGCAACTTCCGCAACTTCTTCGCCCGTAATGCTTGTGAATACCGGAATGAATTTCTTCCAAGAACCGCCAACACGAACTTCTGGCCTGCCTGCATACTTAATAGTAGCTGTAATCTGAGAGTCCGCACCTGGCTCATTACTCTTGTTTGGCTCAAAGTAGTCACAAATCATCTTCTCAGCATTGTCCGTCTTGCTGTTATACTGATCTTGCCGAATATTCAACACAAGGAATCCCTGTGTCTTACCGTGCAGTTCATAGCGCTCTGTACTCTGATCAACAGAAGTCGTAACATATGTTTTCGGCTCTCCATTGATAATTTCCAACATAAAGCGCTTATCAAGGTCAATCAGCGCAGTTTCATCATCGAAAGGCATCTGTACCTTATACTCACGCTGGCTCAGTGAAGTCACAACAAGCTCCTTATTATTTGCGTAATAAGGCTTACTCAGTGTTGCCCAACGAGATACTATCTCACCAGTAATCGGATTTTGCCATTGAATCTGGCGGTTACACAGCTCCATTTTCCCACGAAGAAAAATCTCATCGTTCGGTTCAATCTCAGTCACCAGCCATTTACAGTTGTAGCAGTCAACAATATCACCAAGATTCAAAGAATCACCGGGGTAAGCCCAAATCTTCTTCTCCTTGGCTACGCTGTTACTACGGCTAACAACCAGCTTCTGAGGCAAACCATTCACCAGAGTATTATCCTCATAGTCAACACTATCCTTGAAGTGTGCAGCGAAGTCACGTTTCGCAAAAGCAATTTTGACATCCTTTTTATTAGACATCTTTGCGGCACCGCCAACAGCTCGTACCCTCGTATAAAAGTCCATCGGTACACCTCCTTACTTAGAGTAGGAAGCGTATGTATCATAGTCGATGGTCTTACGCTTACGGGTCGAGCGGTCTTTTGCCATATAGTTGTCTAACATCGTCATATTCTCCTCGTGAATGTCTTTTACAAGAGCACGAATACTCGTGCGCTCATTAGCAGGGGAGAATACTTGTAAACTCGTAGGAAGGTCCTGTGCGCTAAATGCTTTCAACTTCCCAAACTCACGCTTAAAATGTTGCTCCAACATCAAATGCGCTAACATATCAATCTCATCGAATGTGAGATCTGAATTAAACTCTTCTAGTTCTGAATCGTAATCATCGAAACTAAAATCCTCTTCCGGTTCAATGTTTCTGGTAATCACAGAAAGTGACTCCATCAAATAACTTTTTGCACGGTCATGTACAAGATCTCGCACTTCATTCTCGGTTAAGTCGAAATACTGAAAGAAATTACTATCAGTCTCAACTAACTCGTAGAACTTGTCGTATACCTGTGAAAATGCGGTCACATTATCCCTCCAATCTTACTCGGCGGGAACGACCTCCGCCTTTTCTCCATCAGCCTTCTTGCGACTACGCTTAATAGTCTTCTCAACAGGAGTGTCCTGTGCCACAGGATGTGAACCAGCCATCATAGCCTGCATCTGTGCCAGTGCTGCCTGCATCTGCTTCTGCATTTCAGCAAGCTGGTTCTTTGCGGCCTCAAGTTCTGCCTGAACATCAGCAGGGGCAGACTTGGCTGCAGGCACAACAGACAGCTCACTGTTACGCTTGCCAGCACGAAGCTCCTTATAACGCTCGTCAATCAGGCGCTTGACCTTGGTAGACAGGTCTTCACCAGCATTGGTCATACGATAAAAGCGACCACGGATACGCTCAAACTGAGCACCGTCCTTAATATCAATCATCCGCTGAAGATTCTCGACAGTAGGATTCAGAATTGCGTCATCAATGTCCTCGATAAACAGGACGTTATCGCCCTTAATGCCAAGCGCATCAAACAGCTCACTCTGCTCTTCAGGACGGAATCGTAGAACACCGTTCTTGAAAGCGTTACAAACACTATTCATATACTGAATCTCCTCCGGCGGAATGGGAATCACACAAGGATCTTCCACACTACCGGGCTCGAAAGTATAGCCCTTACCGTTTAGTGACGAAATGGTAACCACATTATCATCGCAGTTCAGAACGTCAATAAACTTCTTTTCCATCACGGAACTCATAATTTGTCTCCTTTTCTATAAAAGCGGGAGCCGCAAAGCTCCCGCCCAGATTTGCCTTTGATAAAATTACTGCAGGACGATCTTAGCAACGCGCTCGATATGATCAATGCTGTAGCCGAAGGTGAAGTCCTTGACCATCAGATGAATCTTCTCGTTATTGTTGTCGTGATCCTCGTAAGTATGAGTCTCACCCTTCATGTCAAGGCGACCGATCTTGCCCGCGATACCATAAATTCTCTTCTGTTATTTTTAAGAAAAATGTTTATCTAAAATTGATTCAATGTTATCAAAATCCGTGTAGGGAATCCTGATAAGCTTAATGCCGTTATTTTGGCAATATTCGGTTTTAATGTTGTCATTCCGTTTCTGTGTCTCAAATTTATACTTGACACGTTCAGCAGATTCGCCGTCTCCAAACTTTACTGGCTCAAAATGTTGTTCTCCATCGTATTCGATGCAAGTGTTTTTGTCCTTGACGTAAAAATCAAATGGTAATGGACGAATATTCCTACAATCATCAAACTTAAATTCACGAGTGTAGTTTATTCCGTTGTCATCAAAATACTTTGCAATACGTAAAGCGCCATGCGATAGGTTGCATTTTGGGCAACCTCTTCCTGCTAAAACAGAACCAACAAGAGTGTGCCACTCATAACCACATTTTTTGCATCGAAAATTCGCATGAGATGACATATCTTTATAACCATTTATGTATTCAATACGATCATTCGTTTTTGCAATTCTTTCAATAATTTCTGCCTCTGAGACACGAGCCTTTCCAGCACATTTTGGGCAACCAGAATTTCTGTTATTAAGTATCGTATCAGGAATTGCAGTCCAATGATAACCGCAAACATCACATGCAAAGTCCACTTTTACGGCAATGCGAACGTATTTTGAAAGAACGCGGATAGTAGGAAACCGCTCGTGCATTTCTTTCAAAAACTCATCTTCTGTGCGTCTATTTGCAGCACGCCGATAACACTCCATACACCCATGACCTTCAAGCAAAGTGTGTGGAATGCCGTCCCACTCGTATCCGTCAATTTTACACTTACAGCGAACACGAGAATCGTTTTTCTCATACTCCGAAAGTAATTCGATGTTTGGATTTACTTTAAAAAGTTCTTCTTTAAATTGAGTAGGAGACTTTCGGTTAGACTTCCCTCGCTTTGAAGATGCACAAATTTGACACCCATGCCCTTCAAAAAGAATTCTGGCTTGAACTTCTCTAATATCTCCACATACTGTGCATTTTCTAAGAATTGGTTTCCTTGAGCCTTTATACTCAGAAAGCAACACAATAGTCGGATTTAATTCAAACACTTTCTTTTTAAACTCTTCGTTGGTTATTTTCGAACCCATTCTACACACCTCCTTTCTTGCAAAATAAAAGCCAGATACTCTACACAGCATCTGGTTGAATCAAAATATTAGATAAACACTATAATCGGACGCTACTCCGTTCTTGTTGCATATAGCAACCTCGTACTCTCATACGAGCAAAGACTATATCTTCACCCAGTAAAACTGGGGCACACCACTTCGGATGCCAGACACTTGCATCCTAACCGCTCCCACGCGGATAGTCGTTGAACCTTCTCCTTTTCGGAGCTTGGCTGCTGATTGCCCATTATTTTTAATGTTTAGGTTTTAACCATGCATCATCTACAATTTTCTTTCTACTTTCGCAACCATCCATCTAGGTATATTTCATCCTTCTGTTTTGGTAATTGTAGTTTTAGGGTTTTCCAGCAATTCAATGTGTATTTGTTATCGTGACTTACATCACGACTGGACTATATTACGTAAATTTACATAAATTTAATCCGGGATCAGCAGGGAACCATCACCCAGCTTCTTGGCAGAGCTAATACCAGTAATAGCAACACCATCGTAAGTCTTAACCAGACCATAACGGTTAAACTCGTCCTTAGCTGCGTCAGACAGATACTCAGCGTAGCCGGTCATACGACGCATCTTGGCACAATACTTCATCAGGCTGACAGTGAAGGGATTACCACCATCTGCGTACTCATTCAGATACAGAGCCAGAGCGTCCATATCCTGCATAGTGGGCTCCTTACCCTGTGCATCGATCTTCTGCTCGCCACCAGTGATAGCGTCATCAACCATGCTAAAGATGTCATAGAACATCTGGTTCTTCAGAGCCTCAGTCATAAAGGTGGTCAGAGTTGCCACACTCTTCCAAGCATTGCGTCTTACATCCACAAAGCTAAGATCAGCCTCGATCTGCTTATTACGCCAGACGGGCTTAATGGTCTCGTAGTGCAGGTAAGACTTCGGCACGTTGCCGCCCTTAGCTGCATCATAAGCCTTCAGAGTGTTCTTAACAGTACGACCTGCCTCGTAATCATCAAACTCACCAACATTACCACGCTCAAACATGGAGTCCAGCAGCTCATCAGGTGCGCCATACAGCTCATCAGTCACGGTGCGGTTAACAAACTGAGCAATCTCCTTGTTGGGGTCACCCTTGTCAATCAGCTCCTCAACATGAGCGCCAACAACCTCAGCAATCTCCTTATCCTCGGCATCCATAGCGCGATTGTACTGAGTCTTCTCAGCAACTTCATAAACACGACCAGGCTGCTTCATCAGCTCGGCCACTTCAATATTCAGTGCCATAATTCATTTCCTTTCTCTTCGCGCAAAATAAAAGAGCTACCGCCAAAGACGATAGCCTTAAATTTCACGTATCATATTCAAGATTTTTTCTCTCAATCAAGCAACAGTCTTTGCCTCGGGCAGCACACTGATCATAATCAGCTTATGGCCATTGTCATCCATCACACCAGCAAACTCAAAACGAGAAGTACCAGTAGTAGCAACCTGCCACTTACCGTCGGTATTAACCTCCAGCAGCTTGCCGATATTAGTGTCCTGTGCATCAGCAGTCTTGTACTGGTCAGTACCATACAGTTCGCCAGCATACAGAGGAACGCGCTTCACCAGCACACCTGCCTCAATCTTGGTGACCATCTTATCATAGTCATCAAAATTAGTCTGGCTTGCATAGATGCCCTCGGGAATAAACTCATGGGCAACCATCTCGATGCCCTCAGCGGTAGCTGCATCAGGGAACTTAACCTGACCAGCCTTGTGGTCAACCTGAACACCCATACCGGTGACCATAGCGACCTTTGCGGCATAGTTAGCGGGAATATTCTTCGCGCCGTTCACCATCAGTTCACGAATCATAATATTTTTCCTTTCTCTCAAATGTTATTACTTACCCAAATATTCCCGCCATGCGTCACGCTTGTTAGCGTTAGTGGTGTTATACTTGGTTTCATTCAAATTCAGCTTGATACTCTCAGGCTTATGTACCTCAGAAGTCTCAATATTCTTTTCAGCAGGCTTTGCATTCTTAGCGGCTTCAACACAGCGAGAAGCAATCACACCATTGATGCCAGCCTCATCCAGATTCTCAATCATACTTGCAAATTCGCCCTCACCGGTCAGTTCAGCCTCAGTAATCATCTTGCTGGAAATAGCATACTGGCGCAGATTTTCCTTTTTCTGTGCAAGCTCGGCCTCCGCCTTTTCTGCAGCTGCCTTCTCCGCCTGTTCCTTGTACGGAGTCAGCTCCGCAATCTCATCCTTAGCAGACTGCAACTCTGTATTCAGGCTTGCGACAGTCTTGTTCAGCTCATCAATCTTGGTGTTGACCTGAGAAACAGAAACAGTCAGAGTAATATTCTGCGGCTCACCCAGAGAAACTTCATCACCCTCAACAGTATAAGGGAACATAATGTAATCCAACTCGTTCATGTAGCCCCACTTCTTGCACCAGATAGTGTGATCTTCAGGGAACATATCGGTCATGTAGTAATCAGAGCTAATCTTTGACACTGCATCTTCAAGCTTCATATACAGGTCACGACCGGTCAAACTGGAAGTCTCAGTGGTAGACTCCGGCTCTGGCTCACCAGCAGGCTCGGTGCTGGTTTCAGGCTCAGTCGGGGGAGGGGTTTCACCGCCTTCCTCAGAAGTCTGAACATCAGGCTCTGCCGGAGTGGTGGGCTCGGTGGTAGACTCAGTAGTGGTCTGTTCTGCCTGCTCAGTCTCGGTTTGATTCTCAACCTGTGCGGCCTGAGTCTCCTTGTCCTTATTCAGTTCCAAATTTTTTGCCTCCTTTTCATTAGATTCTATATTTGAAATCTCTTTTGTGTCCTCGATATAGGCATTTGCCAATTCAAGACCAAAATCGGTTTCAGCGACTTCAAGCAGTTTAGAGCACTTATATGCCGGTTCAACATTTGCACCAAGCAGACAATGTGCAGTAAACACGCCATCGTCAATAATTTTTGCCATGCGGCCACCCACGATTCCCTTATGAGCTTTTAGCACATCAATTTCCCAACTGGTATTTAATGTGCCACTCTCAATACGGCGCAGAATCGTCGCACAAGCTTTTGGATATCGCTTCCAGATCTTACAAGAGGCAACAATAAAGTCGGTATCGTCAATTTTCTCGATACCGACCGATTGAAAGCTACCGAACGCATCAGTGTCAAATTCGGCAGTCTTGTATTCATTGCCGTCAGCGTCTTTTCTGGTGACGACTTTCATATTGTGACCAGAAAAATCCAGTTCACCCTTTGGAGCTACGACCAACTTACCAACAAGCGGGTTGCCAACCAGTGTACTCATCCAACTTTCAATGGTTTCACGGTTCAAAGCAACCTGATTTCCATTTACTGAGAAATCACAAATGATAAACTTGGCAAGATAGTGGTCTGGATGCTCCGTAATCTCAGAGCAACAGATGTTTCTACTATAGAAATACTCCTTACTCATCGTTCATCACCTCACTTACTATCTTCATTTCTTTGCTGGTCATAAATCTGTTTTTCAGTTTCCTCGCCCT
>OGHH01000446.1_pt1 | contig 43595 bp, 50 predicted proteins | sample 1571471 | NCBI WGS metagenome assembly OGHH01 (sample SAMEA2581936, study PRJEB24529) | metagenome | biome: Human gut stool | place: China | collected 2011
ACCGTCTTTCTTCCCCTCATTTTTATTTTCGTCGTACACTCCCACGGCTATCTGCTCGTCACGTTCCTCTTCAATTTTCGGTTTCAATAGCACCTCGATAATATACTTCACGATAGGCATATCCTTCGGTTGCAAGCCTTCATCGTAAAGATACCCGATCACGTCCTCCATGATCTCAGCGGGCTTGATCGGCACGTTGATCTTGTGTTTGTGATTCGGAATCTCGATCGGGGTAAACTTGGATTGCCCGGAAGGAGTCCAGTACGGGGTAAATTTCTGCATCAAATCACTAATATGAGACTGAATGGCCCGCCAAACCGTTTTTTCCGTCATTTTGGTTGTCATGTACTGTGTTGCCTGCAATTTACCGAACAACAACGTGATAATATCGTACTTCACGTTAGCGACGTACTTCCCAAACTCCTCTCTCAACTCATCCGTCACGATCGTATCGGCAGCGTTCACCATCAAACCATCCCCGTTCACGAAGTTTTCCAACACTTTATTATGTAGAAAATCCATGTTCAATTTAAAATTACCCCTTTCATTCCCTTGAATTTTCTCCATCTTTTTATCCTGCTCCGGATATTCAGACAACGTGTCCACAAGTTCTGTCAAATTACGAACTTGTTCCTCCGCACTCTTTTTATACGCATCATATTTAGCTTGCAATGCTTCCAACTTATTCTTGTAATCCAAAGCATTTTCTAGGCCATGATCATCACTCATCCCGGATAAGTCCTTCTCAAACTTATTCACGAAATCCTCGTTATACATTTTAACCAAGGTGTTTCTCTGTTCCTCGGTCAAAACGTATTTCCCGTCTTTCTTCTCGAAAGACGTAATTCCCAATCGGCTCATTACCGCCGCTAACAGTTTGTCAAACATATATCACGAATTAATGTATTTATTAATAAGATTCATCTCTTCCAATTCCTTCGCCACCTCGACGGCACGTCCCAGAGTCCCGATCTCGTCAATCAACCCCACGGCAACAGCTTCACGGGCATAAAACATTTTTCCCGAAAGAATCCCCGGAGTATCCAGTTTTAAACATTTCCGTTTCTCTTTCACTTCCTCCTGGAACCGGAGAGCCATCGGGTTCAAGCTCTCCTGACGAATTTTCGTGTAGTCTCCCTCCAACGCCAGGCGAAACGACTCGTTTTTATTCTCGCTCTGGTCCGCGTAAATCTCGTGAAATTTCACACCCATCTTCTCGTAGAATGGTTTCAAGTCTGAAAAACTGCACATCACGCCAATTGATCCAAACGCCGAACTCACGTCATTATCCGCCACGATCCGGTCACAATTACAAGCGATCCAGTAAGCCGCACTAGCCGCAACATCACAAGAAGCAACCACAGGTTTCCCCTTTGCCTTCGCAGTAGCAATTGCCTTGCATAACGGGGAAACAGCGTTACACGCCCCTCCTCCCGAATCTATATCCAAAACGATAGAAGAAATATTCTCATGTAGAGCTGCCTCCTCAATCTGCATGGCAATCTCATCCGCACCGTATGAACAAAAGGTCCCGTATTTTATCATCGTACCCTTTACCGAAATAATCGCCGTACTCCCTTTCGGGGATTTATCATACGAGCTTTCACCTTCGTAGGATAATTGTTGTATCGGCGTTATCTCGGCAAGAGTCTTGGCAAATTTTTCATCACTATAAGCACCCGTCAATATATTATTAACGATCACATGCCCGGCGATAGCATCCTCCGGACGTAGGAACCATACCCCCTTTAAAATCTGTGATAATAAATATGGATACATCTTTCTTTTTTACGAAAGATAGATGCATACACGAAATATTTAAAGGACTTTAAGCCTTCAAGAAACGAGCACGATAAATAGAATCACATTGAAAACTAACCTTGAACAATCCACTTTTAGCCACTTCCAACTCTGCCGACGTTTTCACCGGGTTCCCTGGGATACCGATCACTTTCCACTCTCCCGAATTATACATTACCCGGATCACGACATCAGCGTGTTCAAGAGTTGAAAACCCAGAAAGCATACTTGGATTATCCATTGTCACGTTACATTTCACCTCTGTCTTATAAGAAACTCCCGCCTCAGAACGCACCACCTTCTCGGTCAATTGTCCCGTTCCCGGGGTAAAAGGGAACGGCTGCCAATCTTTTCCCGGCAAAAACTCTACTTCGACAAAAACATCTCCCGCCCTTCCCCGGTTAATCCATTGAAGTAGCGCGTATTCTATCTTTACAACTTGTTGCACAACCATACCATTCGTTATTATGAATGTAAATGCATTACTTTTGAACACTTACACTTAAATTTCTTATAAATACCTACATAACAGACTTTTGCAAGTCCTCAAATATAATTTTTCGGTTTTTTCGGTTCATCCGGTAGTCAGATTTCTTCACCGCCTCGTAATTTAACGCTGTATTTTTGATATTATAAGCCTGTAAAATGGACTCGACAATCTCTTTCTGTGAAAACTTTTTCCGGTACCCCGCCTCGAACAATAATCTCATCCGAAGGTTAAATTCGGCCTCTATGTAATCTTGAATTTTTTCCTCTCCCCACCTTGATACATAGATAAAACGATACTTGATGATGTACTGGTTGGCCCCCGTGACCGGGATAATAAAACTAACCGGATCGGTACACGGCAGCCCCTTCACGGGCATATCCGAGGTCATCACCATTGAATAGATATGCTTACCAATATCACTTTTGCGGGAAAGAATAATATTCCCCTCCTTATCCTGCCGCATCTCATGCCGACAAAAATCAGCCAGGTGCGGTTTCAAACTAATTGTCAAAATAGAACCTTTACTCATAATTATCTGAATTTCAACCCTAATTTAAGCATTTCCTACCAAAATAAAAAGTAAAACGTGGAGAATATCATTTCTCCATCCCAAGAATATCTCCTCTACACGCATCTTTATAACTTCAAGTTTTACCGGAAAATTTTGTAACCACGTAACACCGTTATCAAGATCAAGCCAATAATCAATATATCAATATTTTACACATTGCAAATTATCGAAATATTTTTGTAACCACGTAACGAGCCAAAAATGTAACCTTGTATTTAATGAGTTAGTTACATTTTCATTTTGTAACCTTGTAACCAAGTTACAAATTAAATGTAACCATTAATCATTTGATTTACTGAACATTCAGCGTGATAATACAGAGTTACATTTTTTTCCGGTTCTTTTAGAAGGGGGAAAGGGGAAATGGAATAACACCCCGCCGCCCAGACGTAAAAGGAAGGGGCGCATTGTTACCAATACGCCCCTAGAATAGTTTCAAAACTACATGCAAGCGGTCAATATTCATCAGGCCATTTCTTTTTCAACAGGTCCGGTAATCCCGTAATATCACTTTTCCGTATCTTCTTGTAATCACCCGAAAACTCTATCCCGTATGAATAACGTGACAACGTGGCAATCATAAATTCCTTCACGATCTCCACGAATTTCTCCCTTGTGCCAGCTTTACAGAGGTTATCAATTAAATACTCCTTCCCCTCTGGCATCCGGTACAAGAAATCATACACTTTTTCCCTGTATGTATTATCAGAATTATCCATTAAAACGGTTTTTCATCCTCGGTTATACACTCTTTATCCGCCAGCTCAACGGGATCAATCGGTTTGGTCTGAATATAGATCATGTCTTTGGCCACGTTATCCTTGTCTTTCCGCACGATTCGTCCCTGCGAATTTTGTAAGGCTTTCGGGTTAAACACGTAATTGTTATAAACGCAGAACGCTTTCAATGCTTTCGTGAATTTGTTGGTCGTCCATTTTTGCGTTTTGGTCGCTTTCGTGAAATCATCCAAAGCTTCTTCCCTCACGATTTGCGTGTTCACGTTATTACCCGTCACGTCAAAATAAACCTCCGCCCAATCTTTAAATGCCGCACCCATTTCCGATAACATTTTCCGCATGGTTACATTTTTCATGGGAGGATTTATCTTCCGGGGAGAGGGGATCGACAAGTAAAACCGTAAACACTGGGCAAAAAAGTTCAAATCAGCATTCCACTCATCATCATTATAATCATCAAATAAATTCTTCCCGAAATCATCCGCTATTTTCCGGGTCTGCCTGTAATTATTTCGTTCCGTCTTCTCGTGATAATAGTCAGAAAACACCGTGTATAACACCCGTGCTTCCGTTGAATCATCCGAATTCCGTAAAGGGAAATTTGAAGTGAAACAGAATTTCGGGGATTTCGTGAATGGAATCTCGTAAGACTTGTTATTCTTCGGGTTCACGGTCATAACTCCCGTTATCGTGTCATAGAAGAACTCGAAAGGTAGATACTGATCCGCATCATCTACCAAAACGATGTCAGTATATTCCGTCACTCGATCATAAATATGCGGGTTTTTCGTGATCTCCGAATTTCGTCCCGGTAAAGTTACAGACTTTTTGAACAGGTTCAACGAGGAATAACAGAACGATTTCCCGGATCGCCCGTGGCTCTCCCCGTCCGCCGAAATTTTATTATCAATTGCATACACTGCCCACGGTCTCGCTTTATTCTTGTACTGGTGCAACAAATACCCGATCGAAAACATTTTATTGATCAAATGTTCTTTTTGCTCCTGAATCTCGTCCTCGTTCAACAACTCCCCGTCAATCGTGAAGCGGTGATCCGCTATATATTTCCCCTTGAACTCGTCATCTTTACAATCCAACCGTCCTTCTAATTCAGTTTGCCAATGCACCCTACTAGCGTTAATCAAGTAACAAAAGAACTTTGAATCGTAATTAAATATTTCTATATCGTACCGCCCCGAATCCTCGTTTCGAGTTATCTTGAATTGATCCGGCAATATCTTGAAATTACGCTGGATCACCTTTTCCTCCCAGGCGAAACGGTTCGAGTCTCCCGGACGCAATTCCCGAATCTCGCTCCCCGTTACCTGGATCGTTTTATTCCGGAAAAACAAATACTGGGAGAACTGGTCGAAATCCGTGAAATCTATATTCAATTTTGGCAACCCCTTTAAAGTGGCTTCGGAAAGCTGATTCGGTTTACGAACCACGTTCCGGAGAGGGATCGGCAAGTAACGATCCTTCAAAAAATTCAACGTGAAATCCTTTATTTCTTCCGCCTGTACTTCTTTTACCATGTTGTCTCTCACCCGGACAAAAATAGTCTCCCCTTTCGTGTTCTTGTATTCTATTTTTCCGAACCCGTTAGCGTGAAGGAAAAATAGAGCGTGTTCGTCATTCAAATAATACTTTATCCCTTCCTCTCTCGTCACCATATCCCAAAACTGCAACGGCATGGCCACGTTCACGAGTTTTTTAAAATCCGAAATAGAAGGGTACAACTCCACGTAATCCCGTAAATCTTTTCGGGGCTTTCCCCGGTTATCCTTAAAGGTTGCCAGCGAATCCGGGAGCCAAATAAAACGAATATCCAAAAACTTCATTCCCAAACGCAATGACGCACGAATCCCCGTGGAATCAATATCCGGAAGGATATACAACGTCTTCACGCAAGCCATGATCTCTTTATATTGGCCCTCGGAAAGTGCCGCCGTTTCCGAATTAAGCCACAGCGGGTAATAACCGAACCCAGCCACGTTCAACGAATCCCTATCCCCGGAACAAATTATCGCCTCCTCGATTTTCTCGATGTCTTTCGGTTTGTCATCCTCTTCCTGCCTTTTCAATTGCGCAGTCCTAGAGTCCTCGTACGCCTTTCTCAATTGTGCCAACCCGTTAATAAAATCCTTCGGCTTATTCCCAATATACCGGAACCTGTATTGCTTTTCGGGATTCAACGGTTGATACAATTTTTTCCACTCGCCATGATCAAAAAGGAATATCGGGTACGTCGATGTCGTTTTCGTGATCGTGGCTTTCCGGTTCTTCACGTAGGTAAAACTATTAAGCGAATACACGTTGTATTTTTTACAAACCTCACTCGTTACCTTGGGACCAAGAACCGCCAATTCCTCTTTAGATATTTCCGGTTTCACGTCAAACTCGTAACTCCCTTCTAACTCATCCGGAAGTGCATCCCGAATCTCAAGTTCCGGTTTATTCACTTCTGACTTGATACCGCCAATCCCGTACCTTCCCGCCAGGATCACGATGGCCTCCCGAAACGTCTTCCCCTCCTCCTTCATGCATACCCGGATTGCATTCCTGGGAACCTGATCATCCCCGAAATCTGTTACCAGCCAATTACCATCCTCCACTTGTTTCAATGACGCTGATGGAGTTCGTTCATCCCGAATTTTAAACCTTTTTTCCCGTGTTTCCAACGCTTTCCGGGCTTGCGGGTAATAATACAGGATAATATCTAATCCCCCGTTTGTTGCATCTAATATCGCTTGTTCTTCAACATACATAGTTACATTGTTACAATTGTTTCTGTTATCCCCGATTGACTAAACATAAACCGGAACTCCTAAATTCGAGAATAAAAATCACTCGCCAACGGACAAAATATTTTCATGTTTAACGTGAAATTACATTGATTCAAAAAAACGTTTTAACGGGTATAATTCCAGTTTGAGATAAAATGCCCCCTCGCTTCCGATCTCGAACCGGAACCCGTGCCAAACGGCGAGAAGAACAAGAATAATCAATACGACTAACGTACTGTAATTGATAATCGTGTATATCGTTTCTATTTTCATGCTCGAGTATTGGTTGCTCCAGGGTTTCATCATTATTTACCTCGCTAAATCAGTCATCAAAATCCTCGTGATGTAAATTGTACCCGGCTAAAATTGCTTTTTTCAATTGTTCTCGGGAATCATGATTACTTGAATCTTCTTGTAATATCTTGTCTGCTAATTCATAGGCTTTTTCTTCCAGGGATGTTTCACCTTCCCTGGAGTACTGGATAGCCATCCGGGATTTATATCTTGAGTTTTCATGATTCATTTCAACAGATATAGCCACTTCTGCCGCATTCATGCCGATGCCCGCTCTTGTCATTTTTATTAAAAGGAATTGAGCCAATTGAAAACAATCTTCCCAACTTGTTATTCCTTTCAAATACCCGTTAATACCGGACTTTTGACCAGCCTCGAACATGGATTTGGCGAATGTCTCGCCCGTGTTACAACCGTTGTTTTTAACGGTTTCTTCGTATATTTCTTGAAATGTTTTCATTTCGTTTATTATTGATTATTCTCTCTCCAGTTGATACATTCGGTGGGTAAAAAATATTCTTTTACTGACAACCTTGGATAAAAATCAAATGTCCGCAACGCTTATTAGGACAAATCGCAAACCTTTCTCCTTCCGTGATAGTAATAATATGCCACAAGTGGCACTTTTCACAAAAAATCTTCTTATTCATATCATTTTCTCCTTTACCTGTTTTATTTTTTGTTTTAATCGTTCTTCTGCCGCTTTCACGTTAGCCATCTTGATCGCAAGTTTCTCTCTCACTTTTAATAAGTCTTCATCGGTATCTTCATCGAAAAACAAGTTATTTGCCTTGTTATAGGCAATGTATTCATCAATTTTCCGTTGTACTCTCGTGACTTGCGCTTTTGCCGAAGTTAGAGTTTTCAAGTCTGAAGTAAACTTTGGATTGTTCCCTAAACGCTTGTCATAAAAACTGAAATAGCAATTCACGTGATCTTTCGGGTATTTACAAACAAGCTTGGCCCGCCTCCAGTTTACCACCCACTCCCAACGTTCATAAACCTCACGAGGTAAATCATAATTGAAAATTTGTTCCCTGTTACGATTCTTGTCCACACGTTCGATACTGATAGAAACCCACTTTTGAACACCCAGTTCTCTTTCAGCCTTGACAAAATCTTTTGCCATTTGAATAAAATCATCTGCACTCTCTTGTCTCATATCATCCATTCATTTCTGCATCATACTCGTATCTCAACAAGGAGTTCAAATTTGAAAGTATTTCCTCGTAGGTTCCGAGAATTTTGACGGCATCATCAGATCGCACCCCAGGACCAGTTTCCAACTGCTTTTTGACTTCTGTTATCCTCGTGATCTCTTCACGGATAAAAGCGAGATTCTTGCGAAGAATATTTATATCCAAATTAATTCCGTTCATTTTATTCCTGACTTTTAATTTCAGCACATATTTTCCTATACAACATCCGATAAGCTCGCCCCTTCACGGTCTCACAGATAACACCCCGGATGTATAAACGAGAAATAGCATCGCTATCTCTTTGAAATTCTTTCACCTTTTCTTTGTCAATGGCATACTTTCGCAATTGTCGTGACAAAGGAGGAGCCATACAACCAAATCTTATTTCCATAGGCTTTTGAATTTTGTGGGGAACCTCAATAGAGGTCCCTCACGATTATCTATCAGAAAAGTGGTACAACAAAATCTCATAATTTCTCTTTTTAGGTTTTGGAACTTAGCCCGGAGGGAGGGAATCGAACCCTCATGAACCCGTTTCTGTTAGCAAAATTTCCGGCATAGCCCGGGTTCTCACATTTTACCGATCCACTCGGCTCCTCCTGATAACCGGGGGAAATCTCACGACTTGCCCCGAAACGAATTAAACACAACCAATCAAATTCCTAATTCCGTTGCCATCACGGCCAACGCAACAACGTTCGTCACGGCGTGCCGTTCTTTCATCTTCTCAACCCGGCTTTTCACCGTTGCAACAGACACACACAAACGATTCGCAACCTCATTCATTGTCCTCCCCGCCATCACTTCCCGCAACGTGTCTACCTCATACCCCTTTAATCCCGCTCCCACTCCACAAAACTTTCCCCGTCCAGGGCAATCCGTCCGACCACACACCGAATTATACACATCCGGGGTTATCTTCCCATCCACCATATCCGGATCACCATCAAGGCTCCCGAACTTACAGAATAACCACTTTTTAAACCCGCTTTCAAACCCCACGATCCCAAACGTATTTCGAATAAAACGTTGTCCTTCCTTATCCATTAAATACTCGTCAAGAAACTGCCTCTTTTCCTTACTAGGCAATTCTTCAAAACGCATCCGTTGTCCCTCATGAATTGCGTAGATCACGTTATCACAAGCAAAAACCTCCGTCCCTTGAAATATCCCTGCCGGAATATTGGAACCTTCTCTAAAATTGTCTACATTTGTTCTCATAATCTTTAGGATTAAATCCCGCTGAAAAGTTGTCCAGACCCTAAGCGGGATTTTTTTTATTAAACATTCTTTGATTCAAAAAGCTCAAGTGTATTTCTTGCACACTTCGATATAATTTCCTTTTGTTCCTCTGTCAATTTTTGCGTTTCCGATCGCTTATACAAAGGATACAAACCAGCACTTACCAGTAGAAACACATCTTTCAATCTATCACAAAAAACGGGAGTTAACACACGCTTCTCCCCTCTTCTAATCATCTCTTCATAATCACGTTTCAATTGTTCAAAACCGAACAAATAATTATCACGCACTCTCCCGTAAAACCTAAACCTATAATCTCTCTCCGCAAACGGCATATATACCTTACCTTCTTCCATGAACAAAAAAATAGGATAATCTTTCGTTGAAAAATATCTACACCTAAAATCCCCATGCACAGCCGAATAATCAACTAACGAGTATATCGAATATTTCCGACACATCTCATCCGTGACTCCCGGTCCCCAAAAGGCCAAATCACCAGCCGACATTTCAGATTTGATATTAAACGTGGCAAAGGTTTCCTCCCCGGGAAGTAAAGGTTCTTTCTCTATCTTCATTCTCATTCAATTATTATTTATTTAAAAACTCCGCAATAGCAAGACGTATCACCGTCGATAATTTAGTGTTCATTTCTGCCGCTTTCTCTTTTAACTGATCTTCCATTTCCTTGGGAATTAAAAGATACAATCTCTCTGTTGGGCGAGCAAGCGCAAGATTCATACTTTTTACTGTTTTTTCTTCCATATCTTTTACCTATATTTATGTCACAAACATATATAATTATTGGTTCAAAACAAACAATACTTTGTTAAAACAAATAATTATTTGATATTTTAGAATACATATAAATAATTATATAATGTTCATTGCCTCTCGAATAGAAGAATTATTGAATAACCAGAAAGGTTTATCGAAAAAAGCTTTCTGTGCAAAAATTGGTATTTCAGTTCAAGGTTTAGATAATATCTTGAAAGGAACAGAACCAGGAGTGAATAAACTCGAACGTATTGCTGATTTTTTTCAAACATCTATTGATTATTTTTTTGATCGAGAAGATTACTCCAACAGTCATATTGGCCACCATGTCAGCGGTAATGGTAATAAAGTTTCCGGAGATATAACATTAAGCGAATGTCAAAAGGAAAATCAACACTTACGAGAACTTTTGGCAGAAAAGGAAAGAACCATACAAATACTACTAAATCAAAATAAATAGCCATGCATACAATCTTTGATTCCCATTTCAATCTCGTTGAGAAATTAATATCCCTTGGCTTTAAGGAGTTAAAAGAATGTGAAAACGAAACGATCTTCCGTATTGCAAATAATAGCGTCCGCCGTGGACAATATATTATAATATATATTCATCATAACGATCAAGTTTTCGAAAATGAATCAATTCCCACAACAATATCCATATATATTGGTAATGATACAAATTATTTAGATAACAGAATTTATTCGGGAGTCAGACCCTACACGGAAGAACAATTTTACTACCTATTTTCAAGCATATTACCTTCTAAAGAATACATGGAAAAATTACAGGACTCTATATTAGAGGAAGAAATCAAGAAAAACAGGTAAATTTAAATTACTCAAGATGAGACTAACATACAAAAACGAGTTATTTAAAAAAATACAAGAATGGGGATATAATGCGAACTTATTTACCATAGAAAACACTGACAACGATTGTTTATTAACTTTGAACAATAGCCCACTAATATACCACATTGCCAACGATTTTAGCTACGATTTCTTTCGCATTGAATGTGTTACTTATTCACCACAATGGAAGGTACAAAAAGGGGATTGTCGTTTTACAGATGAACTCTTTTCAGACTTTCATATGTGGCTAAAAAACCATGTTAATGCTTATATTGAAGATCAAACATCAATTGATCTTTGGGATATATTCACGAATAACAATCAATCTCAGAACCGCAACTGTATTGATTTTTCTACATCTGAAAAATTTACTGAAGACGAAAAAATACAAACGCAACTTCTTATGAACGAATTTAAAAACCTCCTCATTGAGAGATTCGATTTACAGGAAGAACAAATAAAAATAGTAAATGCGAGATTAGATTATTTGGTCGAAGCAACGAAACGTTTAAACAAATTTGATTGGAAAGGTTGCGCTATTAACTCTTTAATAAGTATTATCATAGCACTTTCATTGGATGTAGAAAAAGCCCAGCAACTCATTCATTTATTTCAAACAGCTTTTCACTACACAACGAATTTAATCATGAAAATACCACAATAACAAGATAAAACACTAATTATAAATCAATTATCCATATCTAATAAAAGGAATAAAACTGAAACAAAAATTGCAAACAGAAAAAACTGAAACAAAATAACTTATTAACAACCAAACCATTACCACAAAAACGAGACTCCGATATTCTCCACAAACACCACCTAAAGCATTGAAATTCAATGCTTTTAATTTTAAAGAGTGTTTTCGATTTTTTCGGGTTTCTTTTTAGGTTTTGGAACGGCTTAAAGAAACAAGGAAAAATGGAAACGAAAATTGCGACAAAACCTAAATTAGTAGAATCCCCTAAAGGATGGTATATTTATTTTAGCGTGCGAGATCACCGCACTGGAAAAATGCACCCTAAAAAAATAGAACGAGGTTTCAAGGCGTGTAAAACCAAAAGTGAAAAATACGCTTTAGCCAATAAATTGATCGAGGAATATACCCTAAAACTAAAACAAGGATGGGTTCCTTGGCATGATCCTGAATCAATTTATGAAGATGAGATTAATTACCAGTTCGAAAATCAAAAATACAGTTCCAAAAGGAAGTCTCGTAACACGATCCGACGGTTGCTCTCAAATTTTTTAACTGAACGGAAACTATCTCTCAAAAAAAAATCATATCAAACATACCAATCAAAGTTTCGTATCTTCAATCAATTTTTAGAACGCAAACAATATATTGATTTCGATATAAGCGCAATCAACAACAAAATTATCATCGAATTTTTCACCGAATTAATTAAAATCCGAGAATTAGACCGCCGTTCAGTGAACAACTATAAAATAATCCTTTCCGCTTTTTTCAATCACTTGTTAGAACAAAAACTAATTTATAAAAGCCCCATATTTAATATTCCCAAGGCACACAAAATAAAAGATAACGCCCCACTTCCAATTTTGCCTGTTGATTTGCAAACTCTCCTTTCTGAAATAAAGAAAAGAGATTCTCAATTATATTTAGCCTGCTTAATGCAATATTACTGTGCTATACGTCCAGGTAATGAATTACGCACCTTACAAATCAAACATCTAAATTTATGGGCTGGGATCATCATGATTTCCGGAGTTAACGGAAAAATGCGGGAACGTACAATCAACATTCCTGATCAATTTCTCAAAGTATTAATCTCAGATTATAAGTTACAAAATTACAATAAAGAATACTTTATTTTCGGGAACGAACGTAAACCTGGAGAAAAGCCTGTTGGGAATAATAATCTACGTGTACGATTCAACACCATAAGGGACGAACTAGGGCTAAACAAAGATTACAAATTTTATTCGATGAAACACACCGGGGCCGGATTTCTTTTAGATGTTCCTGGTATCACTATAAAAGACCTACAAGAACATCTCGGTCATACAAACATCAACAGTACTTACCATTACATAAAAAAATATCGGGGGATGACATCAGAGAAGATAAAACACAGTTTTCCTAATCCTTTCCCTAATGAAAAAGAATAATCTTCCTCCCCTATTCTTTATTTTGAAAAATAGGGGTATCCTAGAAGAGGATACCCCATGCCTATGAGAAAGTTGTTGGCTCCTTGCTTTTCACTCACAGCCGCATCGCTGGCATAACCAAGTCTATAATTGCAAAATTTCGAGCATGAAAAAAACGTACCCGCTTAATCTCACTACCCTCCACGGTGGAAGTATCACGTGTTCGTCCTAATTTATTACTTGTATAGAATCATAAATTATTTTTGATGCCTGTTCAGAATCCCCTTCCCACATTAAAAAGATAGAAAAAACAAGCACTATTATCATGAATACAAAACAAGTTGACGGAATTATGTAAGTCAAGATACTATTCGTCGATTTCCAACTAAACTTTCCATATTTTCTAGGATCAAATTGTTTACTGATCATTGGAGAGACGTAATTTTCAGATATATCACCAGGAGACATTTGATCTAACCATTTCAGTACAAGCTCTAAAACTTTGAAAGTTTTAATTAACGTGTATTCCAGATAACCTAAGATAAAACTTCCCCATAAAGAAAGGAAGAATATGGTACAGCCTTTATGGTTTACATCATCACTAACGTAAACTGCCACAATCACGCTGACGAATAAGGTGAAAATCAACATGAAATAATTAAACCTAGAATAAAAAATATTTTCAACATGAGCTCTTTCGGAGTACAAAGTCCAACCACATGACTCGTGTTGTATTTGTAATTTTCTTTCTATCCCGAATGGAATATCCTTTTGATTTTGAAACATAACTTTTTTTTGCAAAAATAGTAAAAATCAACATAACAGTAATTTCATGGCTTGACTGTCGTGATTGTAAAAAAACAATTGCAAGTTAAAATTTTAACCTAGCGTTTTTTTATCATACCTATCGCCAACGCCACGACAATAACGGCAACAAAACCCACGATCCACACCCAATACTCCATCACCCCAGATCGTTCCTCTCCCTCTTCATTATCCACCACCTTTTCCGTATCCTCCTGCCGTGCTGCCGTGATCTTCGTCGTGTCCTGCGTGTTCTCTTCCGTCTTCTTGCTGACCTCTACATCCGTTTTGATACGCACGTTTCCGGACGAGTCTCTCGTTTCCACTTTACGATACTTGATGTCAAGAAATTCAAATAAACGGGTGTCCTGGTAAAGTTCGGCACGTAGTTGTTCGACAGAGTTCATGTTCTCTGTCGAATCAACCTTACTGAACTTCTTTTTACTCCCGCAAGAAAGCAACAGGAGCGCGCAAAAGATAAACGATAGCTTGTTCATGATCTCTCGTTTTAATACAACCACATCACCTCCTGATCGTGCGTTTCTGAGTCGTCAGCATGGATGAACGTGTTCGCCACACCGACACGATTGAACCCGGCTTTCAAAAGCGCATCCACGATAAGGAAACGATTCCTTGAGGTGTTACACTTTATATCAACGGCCCGCCCTAGCGTGTGCGCTCCAGTCCCAGACCTCCCCTTGCCCCGGTCATGAGCCGGGGAGCGGTATGCTGACGTTAAAACGAACGGTATCCCGGCTATCTCTCTAGCCGTGTCCAACTTGCTCATGGTTGTTTGTTTCATGTCCTGTAACGAACACGAGGGAGAACAACGGTTAAACTCCCCTTCTGAAAAATATTTACTTGTCACCATAATTCTATTTTTTAAAAATCACTGGGTGGAATCCTTCCCCCGCAACCACGCACGTCACACCTGCGGGCCTCTGATTCTTTCAATTTCAACTCGAGTTCATGACGTTTATGAACCTCTTCCATGTGAGCTTGCTGGCACTGTCTTAATTCAACATATATAGTATCTATTTTAGAGTCCCGTTGAGCCAAACGTTCCTCCAGCCAGTTCACCTGTTTTCGCTCGTTCTCGTCCTCCAGTGAATCTGCCGAGGCATCCTCTTTACGGGCGTTCGTTTTCCGGTTCACGAGAAAGGTTACAACCCACTCGATAGCCTTGAACCCTCCTAGCGCTCCTAACACGGATAAAAACTCTTCCATTCTTACACTTCCTTTAAATTGTTATTCCAAATTACTACAACATTGCATTATTAACATTACATTTGCAATACAATCGTGTCCATCGCGATTGACCAAACTAAAGGCGGGGCCGTGACGGTAACCCGCCTCTTTCTTTACTCCTCTTTTTCAAGTAAAGCCATCAAGGCGTCCGATACCTTGTTCGGGAGATAACTCGTTTCCGGGGATACCATTCCCTTCAACAGCTCAACTTCTCCTTCATCCAACTCGCAGGGACTTGGTGACTTGTATATTTTCTCGGCCAGTAACTTGTATTTCAATCCCCCGAAACGGGAATATATTAACTCTGCCAGATCTTCCTTGATGTTCGCAACTTCAACCTTGCCTGACAGGCTCTTTAATTCTAAAAATTCAAAGTTTATCTCTTTCATGATTCACGTTTTAAATTTCACTTCCACGACACGTTCAGGGGTTCCACGTCCCGAGCCAGTTCACCGGTAACTGGCAAGCCGTCCACCTGTACGTGTCAACCTTCATCACGAGCACGGTGTCCTGTCCGCTTGATTGGACCGCCAGGTAGGCTTTACCGTTCCTGTAAAACCTCTCACTCCCGGAGCAAAGTATGTCGAACCCTTGCGAGTCCTCGCTCGTGATGAAAAAACATTTCCCGATCTGCATACCGGCGTATAGACTCACTTTCTTCCTGTCTCCCGTGCCGTGAAGACAGATAACGTTCGGGTGTTCATTACCTAGTGTAATCCCCGGGTTGCTTCCTGTCATGCTAGCTCTAAAAACTCCAGGGACGATGGACGAGTTCCCGAACAACTTAAGCATCCCTTGTGTCACGGCCATGGCGTAGGAATTATCGTCGTTGGGGGCGGAGACGATCAACGCCACGTTCTTTAAACTAGAAATACCCCCGTAACCCCCACCGGACAACATGAAGGTTCCAAGTTTCACACCTCCACCCGTTGACATATCGGGATGACTCCCGACAAAAACTTGATGCCCGTCGTAAGAATAATTCAACTGACCTCCTGACAAGTGTAGATTAGTCCCTCTAAGCCACATGTTCTCTATGGTGAAAGGCCCGATCACGTTGTTATCTTTCCAGACCCCTTTATCGAGCTTTCTCCCGAGAGAGAATATCGGCTTGTTGATATTCCCATCAATTCCCTTCAAACCCCACTCGTTTTCTCGTTGAAACATCTCCACGTAATGCGTGCTATCGTTGTACACTACGAACTTCCGGTCATCGGGATCGTTGACCAGGGCCAGCCCTTTACCCGTCATCGGCTCGGCACCGCCCCACAACCTCGTCTCGCCCATGTTCAAGCTACCGATGTTGAGGAACCTCGCCTGAATCCTCCCGCCCGACAACAGCGTTTGAGGCTTGCCGTCCTCGTCAACGATAACGAGAAAATTGGTCACGGAAGGGGAGAGCTTGTTGAAAATCTCCCAGTACCGTTCTCCAATTTCGCTATCCGGGTCTATTCCCGCCGGGATAAACTCGTCAGGTTTTTGCACCTTGACTTGATAAAGGCTCCCGCCACGGGACACGAAGTCTCGGTTGACAAGGTTGTACTTGTAATCCGTGACCGTGGCATCCCACTCCTCCCGGTAGACGGGAATCACCTCTTTAGGTCTTATCGTTACCGTCCCGTGCGCTGATAACATACCCTACTTTTTAGCCGTTACACTCCAGTTAATCGTTCCCTCGTTGTCAAGTAGTTGTTGGCCCGTGATCGTGAACTTGCCACCCGTTGCCACGCCGGAAGAAATTTCCGTGCCGTCCAGCTTGAGAAGGGTGTAATTGAACGTGTAACCCGTCAGGTTATCCGTCGTGCCAACCCTCCGGACGACGGCCGTGTAAGTCAACGAATCACCCGAACCGATCATCGCGTCAACGGGCTGGTCTATCACGATCTCGAGGGGATCGCTCAAGTCTCTCACCGTGAAGTAAGCGTTCGTCACCACCGAGCCGTCAACGCTGAATTCCAGCATGTACCTCGCTTGACTGTCCACGTCATCGAGGCCTACCGTTATCGATCTTGTCGTCTTCCCGGTTGATACCCACGTCGTGCCGTTCCACTTCTTCCACGAGTAAGTGACTTTTTCCGTCACGGCTATACCCCCAAGCGTCAACGATCCCGCAAGAGTCGTGGTCGTGTTGCCCGGGGTCAACACCCCGCCGTTCGTGAACTCGATGGAGCCTACATAAGTATCACCGGGGTTCTCGAACCTCAGTATGTCGATACCGTCAGAGACGTTCTCGGTGTTACCCCCGATCGTGGCATCGATGTTCAACACGAGCTTTTGATGCGTCGTGTAACCGTTCATCACGTTACCCGTGATTTGCAGCGCGGGGACAGGGGTCGAGCCGATCGTGTAGCTTATCTTCTTGAACATTCCCACCAATCCTGAATTCGTGCTATCCCCGTCAGCGTTAAACGTTAGAGTTCTACCCCCGAATATCCACGTTGGATTAGATAGATCCGTCACCGGGACGCTCGTGTTCGACACCATCACGAAAGGATAGATCACGGGCTGGTTAGCCGCCTCCCCCCAGTCCGGGGTTACCTTCTCCCCGTTGAACGTCTGTTGTAAAAGTTTCGTCGGGATCAAGCTCACCGACACGGAAACGCCGTTCTTTAACAGCGTCACCGAACCGAACACGCTAACCTCGTTCATTGATCCTCCTTTTTATCGTTCCACTTCTCTCCCTGTACCTCTCGATGGGCTTGAGAGGTCGTCAGTATCCTGCCGTCAACCGTCTTGACCTTCTCCTCGAGGGTCAGGGCGATCTCGCCCGTCTCCTCGTTGATGACGGGCGTGTAAAGCTTGAAATCGTCCTCGTGTAATATAACGAGGCTACCGTCTATCGACTTTCGTCTCGATTCCTGTAATATTCCCGCCCCGGCTGCCTTGGCCGTGTCGCAGAAAACGTAATAAACTTGTTTCTTTGCCATTGTATTTATCATTAAATTGTTACAAAAAATCCGTTCTCCGGGTCGACATTGTCGATTTCCGGGATGTTACGGGGTGCAAGAGGAGAGTTTCCGGTAACGCTCCCCTTGTGGTTTTTGTTTTTTAGCATGTTAGCCCGATCCCCGTTCGTGGGCTGAAAATCCCACTCGTGATAAATCGAGCTAGTCGCGTCATGTATGATATAGCGTAAAATTTTACCCGTGAAAAAATTCGCTGATGTCGTGCCTCCCATCCCTATAAATGCCGAGCTATAATTAGCCCCACCCTTTGTTACCAGCGAGTCTTCTTGCCCGTTGACCCGGGCCTTGAACGTTCCGTCAAGGCTTATATCAACCTCCACGCGGTACAATTTACCAGGCAAGATATCGATCGTGCCTTCTCGTACGAGGCTCGCGGGAAATTCTCCGGCAGTACCTCCCACCCGGTACTGCATTTTCCCGTTTTTCAAGATTGCGAACGCGAATCCCCTTACACCATTACTTAACTTCCCGGAAATTTGAACGAGTATGGCGAACTCTTCATCGGGAATGGCCGTGGCGATAAATTCAACCACGTGGGTTCTAACCGACCCGTACCCCCATGGCACGATTCCAACCGGGTTATCATTCCTCAACACTTGATCTATTCCATTAAAATTAGCCGCCCATTTCGCCTCGTTCAGCCCTTCCACCGGGTCAACGCTGTAATCGAACTCGCCGTTATCGAACTGCTCTTCCTTGATGAATATCTTGCTTCCCCGGGCGAACACGGCACCGGTCTTGTCCTTCCACGGGAAACTCCAGTACAGTTGGGGGTTCTCGATGTCCCCCCGGCTGGAGTGCATCACTACCCTCGCCTCGAACAAGCTAGTATCGTCAAGGATCATGGAGGGGGCGACGATTTCCGTGTTGCATCTCGGGTACTGGGTCGAGAGAACGTGATCCGTCGTGATCTCCTTGCCGGATAACTCTTGCCACCGTTCCCCGCCGTCAGCGATTGCCGGGACGAACTCGTCCGCCGCCGGGGTGTAAGCGGGCATGGTCTCGTCGGTGTACTCGCCCTCGACGAGCATGAGGTTGTAAAATTTACCGCTACCACCACCAAGGCCTTGTTTGGCGTAAGCGACAACCCCGAACTCGTGCGAGGGGTCTATACCGTCATTCACGATTATCACGCCAACCTCTCCATCGTTCACGTTAGTTATATTCGATACTCTCGCGCTTGTCGTTTTATCGTATATTTGAAAACTCCTTGATGTCACGCCGCTTGCTTCTATCGTTTCGGATTTATCAAAACGAACCGAGTAATTCTTTGCCGGAACGCTCGTGAATTTATGAATAAAGGAGGAGTTTACCAGTCTCTCTTTACTTCTCCCCTCCACGAGGTTTTCACCGTGGTACTCCACTAGCTGGATGTCGTAAAGGTTTGTATCGTGCAAGTTGGTACCGTAAAGACTCGTGATTTTTTGAACCGTCTTCCCCGGCTTCGTTATCAACCTAACTGTTTCTAGCGATACTTTACCACCGGCTATGCCCAGTTGCCCTGATGAACCGTCCGTGTACTTGATAACGAAAACGATTCCCCCGTGTTCTTGTTCCCCCTGCATTTTCCACTTCACGTCAAGCCTGTAACACTGGTTCGGCTTGTACTTGATCTTCTCGCCGAAAATATCATCCTTCCCGTTGTTGAAAGCATTGTATAACTCCATTTGTTTTATCGCCAGGTATTTCCCGTCAGCATCCTCGCCCGGCGTGCTGATCCCCGATTTCAAGGCGTTCCAGTCGTCACTGATCATCGCCTTGCTGACGAGGTTCACCCCGGCTAGGTCGGGCAAGACGTCAGTCTCGCACCTCAAGTCTAGCCGTTTCCCCACGACGTGACAAGGAACCTTCAATTTCCCGGTGTAAGCTCCCGTGATACCGTTGTCTCCTTCCTCGATCGCCGTGTAATCGCCCCCCTCTTTTTTCAACCAGCGATATATCGAGCCTTCATACTCCTCGTCCCCTCGATACAGGATGTTATCGATCTCCACGAAATCCCGGTTCTCGGTCGGGTCAACCACTTGACCGTACGGGTAATCCACCTTCACCCGCAGCGGCTCGTCGGTCGACACCGTCACCCCGAGCGAGATCGTGGCGTTGACGTTGATCACCTTCCCGCTTCGGGGATCGGTGTACCTCGCCGTGAAGATCAAAACGACTCCTTCAAGAGGCGTGTTCTTCTTTACCGTCAGTTTACCCCGGCTGTCGGAATTCCCGTTACGGTCTATCACGTAAGCCGTGTTGCTGTCAGCGATGTTGTGCGCCTCGTCCACCACGTTCTCGTACCACTTGATATCCGTCAAATTCTTGTTGATGATACCGGGATTGATCACCTTTTTCGGGTCGGTGGCCCTCACCGTGAAAAGGATTTCCAGGGGAACCAGCCCCCGATCGGGGTCGTACGTCTGGTAACTCGCATCGTAATTTTGATTCAACGCCCCCGAGACGCTCGATGAATAAACCAGGTCGAGGGGCGTGTATCTCTTTCGTGTTTTTGCTAGTGCTTTTGCCATGTTATTGTAAGTTTAAATATCCTTCACTCGTGTTCGTTTTCCCGTTATTGTAAATCCTCGCCTTGCACCACAGCTTGACGGGGATTCCCGTTTCCATGCTCGTCGGGAAGGTGGAACCGTCAACGTGTTGCGTGCTCGTTTTAGAACCGTGCAAGGACTTCCACGAGGCGTCAAAGTCCTCGTCTCCCGTCTCGATCCACCATTCCCACTCGTTCACGAGGTCGTTGATGGGCTTGTTCCCGGCCAGCACTTCCGTCGAGACGTCGAAAAGTATATCCAGCCTGTCCCAGAACTCCCATGAACCCGTGCTGCTATACATCTCCATCCTCAAGGTCGTGTCACCGTCAGCAACTTGCCAGACGCTTGAATCGAACCGGGGAGCCTCCATCGTCCCGTCCTCTCCCTCGTGAACGCACGTGTAACGACAATACCCGTCCGTCACTTGATCGTAATAAAAGAAGGGAGCCTTCTCGATCGTCCACAAACCCTTGTAACAGGGCACTCTCTCTTGTGTCACTCCGTCGGCACTTACTTGAAAGACGTTCCCCAGCAAGACCATGTTCTGCCCGAAGAATGTCGCCTTCTGTCTCGCCCGCTCCGGCAATCCCTTGATCTCCGGGATAAGGTCTTTTATCTTCCCGATCAATATATCCCGGTTCTTCCACGTCACGTCGTAAGAGTTCACCCCGGATAACATCTCGATGATTTGATCGTGAGACGACAGGCGGATGCTGTTCTGCCTCGTCTCGTCCGTGAAGTTTCCCCGGCGTCTGAAAGTCATGAGAGGTTGAGGGGGATAAGCCGGGTCTTCCGGATACACCTCGATCGTGTTATCGTTACCCACTTTAGTGATCTCGAAGTAAATTTTCCGGAAACCGTTTTCCAGTTTAAAATCGGTCATGCAAATATCCCCTACCTTTAACTCTCCCGCTCTCACCGATTCCTCTCGTAACACGCATTTGTAATAACCGTTTTCCAATATTTCCACGCTGTCAATCTCTCCCCCTTCAGTAAGAATAACTTCATCCCCGATTAGAGATATTTGATTTACCAAGTACTCTACCACTTCCAAGAATCTTCGCACTTTCAACGTCTCCACCTCCGTGTCAAATCCCACTTTATACCCCGTCAAGCCGGAAACAAAATCTTTAGATTTGAGATAATTCGCCAAAATGGAGATAAATTCCGGGGAATCCGTTTTTCGAAGGGCTTGATCAAACCAATCAGAAAAAGTCTTCCCGTCCCACAACTCACTATCATCCGCAAATTTTGCCCGGATATACTTATCCAAGAATTTCAAATATAATCCTTCCCTCACCAACTCTGTTTTTTTCCAGTACGATGATAAATCAATCTTATCAATCGCCCCCTCTGAAACCGCTTGAGTAATTGCAGCAATCGAAATTCGCCGCCAAGCATTTTCAAATGCGTACTGAACCGGAAGCATCAAATCATCCGCAACAACCGCGATCGGGAACTCCGCCAATCGCGGGGCGAGAAAAGGGATAGAGTCCACCTCCGGGAACTCTAATAAAAGAGGTAAATCATCCCTGTTACGAGTAACAACATCATATTTTGTTTGTTTTGAATAAAAAAATTCAAACGTGAAATCGTTCAACGAGTTCTTTGTAAAACCATTCTCAGAATCACGCAAATATATCCGCCTCAAAGCCCCGGAAACATGATAACGTTGTTTTGACACGAAAAAGCCTCGTAACCACCTAGCATAATCAATCGAAGGAATGAAACCCGTATTTTGCTCGCAAGAAAAATTCAAATCAATATCACTATCGGTTGACTCCTCCAATACCGTTGTTACCGTTCCTTCCGTTTGAATCTTCTCCGTGAAGTCCCCGGTAAAAACAACCGAATCAATTCCACCTAGAGTGTTTTCAAACAAGTACACGTTTACTGCCGTGTTTGAAACACTCAATATATAACGCTGCACGTAGGTCAACCTCTGTCCGAACTCATTCTCAACCCAAACATCATAACATACTACTGCCCGTTCAAATTTGCTCGATATTTTCAAGTAAGAAACATCTATCGTGTACAGTTGTCCAGCCTGTAAAACTAACAATGTTTCATTCACCGATCCATCAGCAAAATAAACAGTCATTTTTACGGAACCTGTTACCACCGCATAATACGACAAATATTCTGGCTGATGCATCACGATCCTCTTCTCCTGGGGTTGTAATGTCAACCATTGCGTTTTCAAAAATACAGCGGAACTTTCTGCCACGTTTGATATTCCTCCTTTCACCACGGAAAACTCGATCACGGTATCTTCGATCTCGGCCCTGAATTTTTTTACCGCTAGAGATTGAATCATATAATCTGAATCGGCCTGTGGAATCGATATTGACAGGAAACAATCCACAATATCTTTCGTTGACACCCGTACCACGTCCCCATCTGCCATATAGACCTCGCTCACGACTACCGTTTCATCCACACTCAATTTAAACGTAAGAGACTTCGCAACATCTTCTATCACGAAATCATTCATGTTTCCGGCAAAACTTAAAATATCAGGTTGTTGAATTATTTTCATCGCTTTAATTTTACCTCTAAACTACTCAACAAACTAATTATATAAAGGACAATTTAAAGAGGATAACACCGTACTAGATGCGAAACAATCGAATTTCTATCCAACACTATTTCCTGCTCGTAACACATGTATCTTCTATTCCGGATAACCAGTACACACGAAAAAAAATCCTGCAAATTATCTAAATTTCTAATATCAGGACAAACGTAAAATTCGTGATGTTGTTCCGCCCCGATTAATAACAACGCTCGTTCCTTCACGTACTCGCTTAGACCATCATCAACCCCATTCCACAATAGCGAGAATGTTCCATTCTCATCGGACTCGGCGATAGGGCTTGCCACTGGATAATAAAACTCGTAAGACCTTCCCGATCCATCCACCGGTACCGACTTGATCATACCCCGGTAAATAGAAAATCGCAATTCTTTCGAAACCTGCTCCACGCATTCATACCCATCCCCAAACTCCTCTTGAAATGCCGCAAAACGATATTCATACTTGTAATCAGGTTTAACATTCGGCCTCACGAATGTCTTCACGTCCGATGCAACCCCCACAATCGTTGAAATACATTCCACCGTTTCCGCATCTTCTTCCTCTCCAAAAACATAACTTAGGAAATATTCGAGCGACTTCACCAATTCGTCATTACTACCAACATCCTTGTAAATAATTCCCGTTACTCTATCTTCATCTGAAAGGAAGTGTTTGGCCACTCCATCCAGCACCTTCACCTCTTTTTCCAACGAAAGATTTAACCGACGAATATTTACATTCTTCGTGGTTTCATCCACGATAAAATTATACCCGAATTTATTCTCAATCTCACGTAAGAAATCATAAACAGAAATACGTGGTAAATGTTCCCCGTATCGATATTTATCCGCAACCTCCGATCCCCGGTTCACGTCTATCGGGTTCCTTCGGCAGATAATCAACAAATCTTTCAAATTTTCATCACTGGAAAATTCATCCACACCTATCGTGTATCCCATACTCTCCAAAACCCTTTTTACAACCACTGTCACCCTCAAAAAAGGAGTAAAATAGATCGGCTTTATCTGGTAACTCGAACTAAAATATTCCTCTCCCGGTTCCAAGTAATTATAAAAATCCACTTCCGTATCCAACGAATTCTTTATATATGAATCTCGAACAGGGCACACCACGTAATCCATCCGTTCTTTCAAACTCTTGTAAAATTGTTCCAACGTGTTCACTCTATTACCCGGACTGTATGTGAATTGCCCCCAACATGACTCATCCAGCATCCAATCTCTCGCTTTCCCCCAAAAAGAGTTTTTCTCTGTTGAAATGTAAAACTCCACGTTGCCATCCCCGACATCTGTCAACACGCATTGCCCGTTCAATAACTGATACGGACCAAAACTCACTCCTGCCTGTAACTTTTCCGTCATATCCGTGTGGGTACGATCCACGAACCCGAAAACCTGTCTATTCGATGCCAAATTAACTTCCATCGGGTATGTCGCATCTTCCCGATCCCCATCCAGTAAGTTATTTTTCAAATTAATCGCCAGTTCAAAACCTTCCGGCAACCGTACCGCTTTTGAATTAATTTTCACTTGCAAGCTCATCCTCTTCCAGTTTTAGTACCTCGTTCATAATCCTGTGCCTTCTTTATCTTCTTAACCAAACCATTATTCCCGTACATCGGGATCGAGAACTCCATGTTCATCAACCGATTCATCATCTCGATATTCTTCTCCAATAATCGGTTCATCGCCGGATCACTGCCTCCCACATCAAAAGTTCCCGATGAAATCGTAGAACTACCTGTCGGGTACCGTCCCCCTGCAAACTGGGGAACTCGTCCCCGTGATATATCAATAATGCTCCTGTACACCCGTGGATAATTCAATATCAATTTCCGAGTCGTGTTACCATCTACCACCATTTCCGGCTCCTTCTCCGAGAACAATCCTAACGTCGGTTGATCATATACCCCAGTTTGGATTCGATTCCCCACATAATTAGCTTCATATCTTCGTCCATCATCCTCCCCGATCACTGGATACTTTCCTGTCGCGTACTGCGCCGCCTTAATCGTTGCAATCTGCACGACACCCATAGCGGCGGCCAAAGCTGCCAGAACCGGGCCAAGGATCGGCCCCAACTCCCAAGCTTTCGCCACGGCCACGGCAGTACTTACCGTTGTCGAGAATATTGCCTGCGTTCTCTCCCTCTCACGTTGCTCTTTCTCCAACTTCTCTTTTTTCGCATCCAAATCCGCATCCAACTGCGATACCCGTGCGTTATATTGTTCCTGCGAAATCTGTCCGGAATCCAGTTGTTTATCCAACTCGGCTTTCTCTTTCTTCGTTTTTTGCTCGTATTGTTTAAGTTCCTTTTGCGTCTGCGCTGCTCGTAATTTCGTGTAGGCAGACCAGGCATTTCCCAACGCACCCACGGCAAATTCGATTTCCTCAATCCCCACTTTTCCCTGTCTTAAATTATTGAAGAACTCTTCCCACTTCGAAGCGTTCATACCTAGAACATCAAAATCCGTCTGTTTTTTCTTATCCAGTTCCTCCCGTGATATTTTCAATTTCGAGAGAGATAAGCCAACCTCGGCCAATCGTTTCTTCAACTCATTTTTCTGTTGCTCGGTCAACACCATTTCTCCCGAACCACCTTCTTTGCCCTCGATCTCTCCAAATATCTCCCCGAGTACAGCAATCATCTCCTCCGCGTGAGTTTCCGACAACGCTAATTCTTGACGTTGATGCTCCTTTAAAAGTTCCTGACGTTGAAACAATGACCCGGAAAAACCTTCCAATTCAGCACTTTGAGCCATTTGTAACTCCATGATCTCCATGCTCTGCCCCAGTTGAAGGTTCTTGAGCCGTTCATCTATTCCCTTCATGTACTCCTCCGTTTGTTTTTTCCGGGCATCCTTCAAAATTTTATCCTTGTTAGCCTCATGCTCTCGTTCCAAGATTTCCAACGCCTGCAATTGTTTTTCTGTCAAAGCTTCCCGTTTTTTCCCGAACAACCCAGCCTGCTCCAATCTCTTCCGGTAAGCGTTTTCCTCTTTCAAAACCGGATCACTTTTAGCCTCGATAATCGCATCCACACGTTCCTCTTTCTTCCTCGCTTTCTCGGAAATCTCCAATTTTTTATCGGCTATCTTCTGTCTTAACTCAACTCGTTTCTCCTCGTTCATGTCCTCGTTTTTCAAACGATATTCAAGATGAGCCAATTCCAACGCATCAAGTTTATTTTCATATTCTTCTTGCGTGATCAACCTTTGAGCACATCTATCTTTTAAAGCAATCATCTGATTTTCAATAGAACTCGTATTACCACCCTTTGGCGAAACGTAATCAATAACCTCCATCTCATTTTCAAGCCCTAAAGGATCGACATTATTTTTACGACCACCAACATTTGCAAGTAACTCGTTCACGGAATCAATTTCCCTTTGTAAAGTTGTTTTTCCAGCACGAATAGCATTTATCGCTTCTTGAACCGGGTTTGTTTTGTATATATGCGATGTAAACTTATCCATGAACAACACGTGTTCTGTCGTGAACGTTTCATCTATCAATTGTTGCAAATCTTCCGGGATCGTTCCCCCTTCCTGCATCGCGGCCTTAATCTGTTCGAAATATCTCGCAGACTCTCGTGGATCAAAAGTCTTTTGCAATGCCTCCCGGATTTTTTCTAGGTTCTCAACTTCTACCTCCACGTAAGCCTCCGTTGCTTTCGTGGTTGCGGTATCAATTGCCCTATCCCTCGCCGCCTGTTTAGCGGCCGTTGATATAGCCTCGTAAGCCCCTTTCACGTCATCCAACGCTTGAATCTCTGCACTCAATCCATTCAAATACTGCCCGTACTTGCTCAATATCTCATCCTTCACCTTCTGATACTCGCTCGTACCCTTCGTTAGCGCATCCAGCTTTCCAAACAACCTATCAATAGCCATTTGCTCCATCGTCGACTCCCGGGCAAACTCTCGCTGTGCCTCTTGCACTCGTTTCAACGAACGACGAATCCCCCCGGTCGTCTCATCAATAATTTGATAAGCCTTGTAAAAAGCGGTACCTAAACTCAATATTGATAACGTGATTATTCCGACAGGATTCGTTACTAAAGAGAGCAAAAATGCCTTCATCGCCACCGTGGCCTTTTTCACCGCCCCCACAAACACCACCTTTGCCGCCGTCATAACTTTCACCCCGTTTGCCTCGGCCAGTCCCAAAGCGATAGCCTTCGTGATTAACGCCTCTTCAATCTTCCTCCAGGCAACAACACCCTTTTGTACCGTCCAATAGGTACCGAGAACCCCCGTCAACCATAATATTTTCCCTCCATGTTTCGTGATCAAATCAATCAACACTTCTAAGGTTCTCACGGTCAATTTCATCAAGCTCATACCGTGAGTCATCAAGGGATACAACTTTTCTCCCAGTTGCTTGATCCTTTCGTCCAAATCCTTTTTAGCTTTCGCCCTTTGTGCCGCCAGGTTACTATTTTTAACCTCGAACTCGTTTGTCAAAGAAATACCCTCGTCAAAAGCCTCGTTTGCCAATCTTTGTTGCGCACGCAAAACCTCTGTATTATTAGCCAAAACACCCAACACGCCAACAGCCCGTTTTCCCTCCATCCCCATATCTCCCATGCTGGCAATCATCTTTTCAATCTCGCCCTCGTTACCTCTCAATCCCTCCATGACACGCAAAAAGGCCTCGTTCGCGTCTTTATGTAACAACCCGGAAAACTCCTTTATTTCCATTCCCGCGATCTTCGCGTACGTTCCTGTTTTCTTAAACATTTGCGTCATCACCTGCGAATAAACGGTACTGGACACCTCCGAGGTCTGACCGAATTTATCTAATGTCGCCGCCAACCCCATCACGGCCGGAACCTGCACTTTCGTGATAGGAGCAATTCCCGCCACCCGTTTCGTGAATTCAACAATATACCCCTCGTTCGCCGTGCTCGCCATCCCCAACTCATTAATCACGGAACCCACTTTCAACATTCCTGCCTCGATCCCGAACTGATCCTTCACCTTGAAAATATCCACGATCTTCCCCACCTGCCGGATCGCCTCCTCCGTGTCACCCCCCAAATCCTCCTTCAACGCCACGTTAATCTTGTCCGCCGCCCGAACGAATCCCAACAGGTTATCCCTCCCCTCTATACCCAACTTCCCCCCGATCCGGGCCAAACCCATCAACTCCTCCTGTGCCGAACGAGTGTCATATTTTTTCAACTCCTCGCCCAACTCGATCACCTCCTCTTTCGCCAGATTCGTCGTCTTCTGCACATCCGCGATAACATCCGTGAATTCAACATACTTGTTTATCGCCGATTTGATCCCGAAGATTATTCCGGTAAACGAAGCCATTCCAGACACCACCAGATTCCAATATTTATTTACACCATCAGCGACACGACACAAAAAACCGTGAGTCGCTTGGGCTTGGGCACTCAGTTCAGTATGTCTTTTCCGCAGAGCAACCAAAGTTCGTTGATATTCTTTCCACTTGGGATCATTCGGGTCTGTCCTCCGGAACAAAGCCCCGGTTTTCGTTATCTCCCGGTTCAATTCCTCGATCGAAAGAGTTGTTATATCCAAATTCTTCCGTAACCTCTCCACCTTTCCCCCGTTGGCCTCCAGCTCTGCCCTGTTCCGCTTCAACGTTGCGGTATCCTCCTCACGTCTTTTAATCAATTTCGTGTTTTCCGCTTCCAGCCTCTTCAAACTTTTTTCCAAATTTTCCACGGCCAACACGGACTTTCTCCCGGACTCTCCACTTCTACGAACAATTTCTTCCTGCTTTCGAATATCCTCAAGCAAGCGTTGGCCATACTTCGATTCTTTACCCGCTTGATCTAACTTTTTATAGGAATTATACATGGTTGTCATACTAGAACGAGCCGAGGCATACGCTTTTTCCTGTTTCGCCACATTTTCCCGTTCCTTTTCTAACGTTTTGGTGTATTTCGCCACCTGTTTCTCGTTTCGCTCGATCTGCTTCCCGTATTTATCAATGGATTTTTCCAGTTTATCATTCTCAACCCTCAGATCACGAACCTTCTCTTCCAACTCGAAAAGTTCATTTTTCGCCTCGTTCCCATTAATCTTAATGTTCAGGCGCATATCCTCGTCAACAATCTTTTTACCCATTATTCTGCCTTTAGTTCTGCCCTAATTTTATCTCTCACGCTCTCCGTAAAACCGACGCTTAACTGTTTAGCGATCGCCAAGAAATGCCCGTAAACAAACCGATTATGAATTTTATATCCAGTCCTTCGGCGAGTTCTACCATTCTTCATTTGAATCACTCGTTTCATATCCAAGAAACGTTCATAATCCACGTGGCTAAATACCAACTCTCCACTCAAATCATCACCTCCCGACACGGAAACAGAACGTGCCTTTTCCAATCTCCCTGATCGGAAACGAGCTTTCACGTAAAGCGCACGTCCTTGATTTTTCAACAACCTATTACCTTGATGTTGAAGAACCTTCTCGACAAATTTTTGTTCTACAATCCTATCCATGAAAGCAAGTTACAAGAGAAACACCAGTAACTAAAGGACAAAAAAAGCGGGGATCACTCCCCGCTCATACAAATTCTAATTATTATTTTCACTTAAACCAGCGCAATCAACAACCCCACCATCCCCAACACGATCAACAACCACCACATCCTCATTAACACCTGCACGAGTCCCCCCTTCAGCAACAACACAACCAACAACACCAACACGATTCCCCCTAACTCCAACCACCACGCCACCGCACCAATCACTCCCAGCACGATCACCCCGCACACGATCTCAAATCGCCGCTCCATCTTTTCCTCGTCCACCTCTCCACCCCGGCCGGAACGTACAGCCATCACCACCGCAAAAACCAAGGATGCGATCGCCGCCACCACCAGCACGATAGATAATACACCTTCCATAACCTCTCCGTTTTAATATTATTGCCGCTAATATACAACTATTCCTCCACCTTTTCCACCCGAAGAGGAACAATCCCCATCTCTTCAAATATCTCATCAATCAATTTATCCAGTTCCTCCCTGGTCAACCCGATAAATTTATACGTTACCAAATAATCAGCCATGATGAACCTCCTTTCCCTCCTTCTCCGCTACCACTTGATCTATCAACTCCCGGATCACCAATAAATCCTCGTCATCAAACACCTCGCAAACAATATTGCCATCAAGCTCGAACTCGTAATACTCGCTATTTTCACGTTCTTTCGTGCTGATCCTCCGGGTATGCACCAAACGAATTTCCCTTCTTAAACTCATCTTTTACCCCCTTTCCCACAAATATCCCCATCAATCTCCTGCAACATCACGTCATTATAAATTCCGAAAACCGCATCCACCGCAGAATCCACCGCCTCGCTAAAATTAATAATAAAATGATCAATCGGACGTTCCGGGTAAATCTCCACCGTCTCGTTAAATCTCATCCGGGCAAGCTGCAAATCTGCAACCAAATCCCGAAGTGCTTCTTTGTTTGTCATAGTTTCTTTGGTTTTGAACATTTATAGGCACAAAAAAGCGGCGTGCCTTTCCCGCTGTTCAAACTCCAAAGAGGTCTCTATATACCATTACAATATATAGACGGGGGTACACGCCGTTATATCTCAATACGTACTTCTCTGATAGATATAAAAAATCCGCTCCACGGATCGAGGGCGGTCTATCTCCGCCTCTTTGGATTGTTTGAACACCACAAAGATGAAAACAATTCCCGAGAAAACAAAAAAAAGCGGGAAAAATCCCGCTTTATCATTAATCTATTAATCTGCAAATGGTAGTTTAAATTGCCGGAAGTCAGATTCTAATAGTTGCATCAACTGAATCGATGTTTTCTCAATAATCTTTCGCTTTTCGTTTAGTTTTCGTTGAAGTTCTTCTTTTTCAACAGTTAGAGATCGAAGTTTACCCGTCATTTTTAATATAGCTTCCTCTCTATCCCGTTCTTGATCCGTCGTGTAACGTCCCGCCTTACGTATTGCCGGCAATACTTCATGTGTTATCCAACGTTTAAATTCTCTCGCTTCTGGTTTCCTTGATTTTAACACTAGAGAATATAGACCAAATTCATTTATAGTCCAGGTCTTCCGTTGTTGACCTGAACTATCTAATATATAGTCCAGCTTTTTTTCATCTTCATCTAAAGATTCAACACTTTGGGTTGGATTTTCTAATCCCAAAATATTACACACGTCAATACCAGCAAACCAATACTGTTCACTTTCATCTGTTTTCATTCTAACTAAATTCCCCTTAAATTCAAATTTCTGTTCCATGTTTCATTGTTTTATTATTAACTATATGTTTTAAATTCAACACAACAAAGATAAATAAAACAATTTCAATCAACCAAGAAAATACTCATATATTTTATTGAGAATCAGATAGTTAAATCAAAATCAGCGATTTAACAAATAGAAGATAACAGTAAAAACAAAAAAAGCGAGAAAATTTCCCGCTCTAATTCTCAAAACTAAACGCTATCGACCAACCGTTATACGCCCCGGCAATATTCCACTCCGGTTCAATCTCGATGGAAGCCCGGTCAAGATTCCGTAACAAATTATGCCCCGCATCCGAGTCCTCGATTAATTTATCCCGGATTTTCCCAGCCAACCCCTGTAAACGTTCATAACTCTCGAACTCGTTATCCCGTGACACGGAAGCCTTTCCGGCATACTCTAGCACGAACAAAAGAATGGTGTTATTATCTCCCATGTTATCCTCGTTTCCCGTGCTACCGATTGTCGGGTAAACCGCCACCATGATCACTCCCGTCTCGTCTCTTAACCTCTTTTTCAAATGCTCCTCCTGTACCACCATGACGAGTTCATCAGCCCCGATCAACTTCAATAGATCAGTACAATAATCTTTATATTCACTTAGATTTACCATTAGCGTACATCTTTTCTAAACGTTTATTATCCAAATACCATAAATACAAACGCAACAAAACCGAATACAAGTTTGTCCGTTTCACCTCTTCAACCGTTCCAAACACCCCGTTTTCAGCAATCCCAAGTAATATTCCCGTCAATCCCAATCCCTCGGAATTATCTTCCTCTCCCGAATCACTCGCCTGTTTAAACAATGGAGCCAACGAGATCAAACGCCCGTCAATTTCAATCTCACCTGATTTAAAGTAATGATCACAGGCCGAGAACCACGACAGGATCACGAATCGCTCCTCAAAACTCAATTTTCGAAATTTCCCCGCTCGTTTCAAACAAACGTGGGGGTTAAACTCTTCCCGAATATCACCCGATTCAATCCCCGATCGAGCGGGACGATATAATACAGCGCACAAAGCATTCAAATCACTTTCATCTTTGCTTTCCATGTATTTACGATAATAATCATCCGCCACCTGGTATTCCCCGAAAGTAATATTAAACAATGCCGTGTCCGGACCATGAAGAACCTCCCGCCCGATTCGAACAGTAGGCAATAAATTAGTCACGCAATCAAAATTGAATACCAACTCGCCATCCATCTCGGAAAACACGAACGACACGGTTTCTGCCGCTAACACAACATTCCCGTACTTCTGTTCATACTCTTCCCTTGTCAAGAATTTGTCTCGCCTGTTATGCTTCCTTCCTCGCTTGATCCCGGCAAGATGATAAAACACCAACACTTTAAACTCCAACACGCTCGTTTCTCCCGCGATCAAACGTAATCCCTGCCGGATAATAAACAATAATTGTTCCCGGTTCAATTCCTCCCAACAAGAAGGATAAGAAACTTTCTTCCCGATTTCCGGAATCTCGATCACGTTCATACCGTGAAAAATTTTTCTTGATTATAGTCCGTTTTCTTTCTCACGTACACGGTTCCATCCCCCGGGGTGATCTCTTTTATATAATCTTGTAATTCCACGATCCCCCGTTGAGCATCCCCGGTATAAACATTTTCCATGATTCCGATTAAATCCTGTGAAGCCGGCAAACTCGCATCTCCTGTCTGCCGTTCCGAATCAAAACGAGTGACCACGGAATCCGGTAACACTTTCACGGAAAAGCGACGCACGGCTTTCGCCATGACCAAATGAGGAACCACTTCCCGGCACAACTCGATCACTCGTTCCTGTTCCCCGGAAGGCGTACCCGTTCGCATCGAATCCTTTATTGCATCGTAACGTTCTTTCCCGATATATTTTACCATATCCCGATCCACGGAGCGAACAAACGGCAACACCCGCAAAAAGAAATAACGACTCCTATCTATCGGGATCACGTTATCAAACTCGGTAGCGTTACTCACGAATAACGATCTCATATCCTTACGCTGATCCGATTCCTTCCACTCCACGATGGACTCGACATTTTTATCCAGGAAAGCGATCAGGCGATCAACCGCTTTCCCGGCTTTATCCCTGATACCCGCGTCATCCCGATCTAACATCCATTGCCACGGCAGACTTTCCGATTCCTTGTCAATTTTCACCTTACGCCCGTCCTCTTCATGAGAAACATCTTGATTTCGTGACCATGATAAATAAGCGTTCAACGCTATCGGGAGCTGGAAACGACGAATCAACTCCATATCTAACTCTTGTTGTTCCCCGTCATTATAGGCCTTCAACACTCGATCATAAATTTCCTCTCCCAACACTTCGATTAAATCTTCCGTGGCCAGTTCTATATCCAACATGAACGAATCTAATTTGGCCGTGGCATACAACCAAGGTACACACGCCCGAAATTCCTCTATATTTTCAAATAATATCTTCATCACACGTTCTGTTTTACTCTATCTTTTGGTGCAACATCTTCCTCCCGAAGTACGATTTTATGATAAAAACCAACCCTCCACGGAGTACCGGGGAAATTTAAACGAATCGTTTCGTTCAATGCCTGCAAAATAATTTCCTCCGGGATCGTAGTGTCTGATGCCAAGTACAATTTCAAGGCGTACAGCATTTCTGAACCCGAGGATAATTTACCATCCACCATGATATTTGATAATGCCGGGTGTAATCCAATCCCCGAAGTGGTAGCACTATCCGCCTTCTCGCTTACCCGTATCTGGGCCTCGATAAAATCTTTTATCTTCTGATCAATCGGGGTAATCTTCCATTCCCAAATTTTCCCTTCATCATCTTTCAGAGATATAGTGTGAAAGAACTTCCCCACATTTTTCTTTCCCGACAAGGCATTTGCTAACGAACGCAACACTTCATCTTTATGCTCTTCCAACATTTCATCATTATACTCTATCCCGATCCGGGTACATCGTTGCTCTATCTTATCCTTTTGTATATCCCAATACTCTGCCGGGGATTCAATATGAAACGCCACGTTTATCGAATTTTCCGTGATATATTTCAACACCTGTGGAACGTCTGACGAACGCATGATCCAGTTACGAGACCCCCAAAACGAAGGAATGGAATACAAAGACCGGGCATAGGAATAACTATTGTGATATGAAATCGAAACGGTTCGAAACGGATCATTCTTATCATATACCGGGTATGTTGCAATTCCCGATATACAATTATTTTCAAAATCCCCCACGTATATTTCCCTCACGTCTTCTAGTTTCCTACTATCCACCCAGCCCAAACGTGCATTTACACCGGGGATCACCTCCAAACGGGCAATTTTGGCCTCTTTACCGATTCTTTTTCCCCGTGTCGGGAAATGTTTCACGAAATAACCGTGCAAATACTTGTATTCAGTAATCGCCATCTCTATGTAACGAAGATAATCCCACGACTCCAACCATTCCCATATCTTAGCATCACTTCCCCACTCCCGGATCACCTCCCCGTTCTCGTAAACTTTCTTGTAAAGTTCCGGTCCTTGACCGTACAACAACCCTTTTTCTCGTTCCAAGATACCGGGAGCCAGATTATTTTCATCCAACATATCCCGGACAAAAGAAGGGAGATTATTATCCACTCCATAAGGGACCACCTCTTTCCCCGAAACAATCTCCGGTTCAACCTCCCAAGTTTTCGAGAGATTCCCGGCAGAGAATGTTCCAACCATTCCCGAATACATTCCCACTCCAACCCCCGGAATATTCACGAACCGGGTATTGCCGACCCTGTTTATTTCCACGTTTTTCATCGTATCGTAATTTTTTCACCGTTAAACATCATCAAAAGAGGAAGATAAAATTGCCTAGCCTCCCCTTTATCCAAATCCATGTAAGGAATCAAGAAATCAGCATTTCGATAAGTTTTTGCATCCGCTTTCTTACGTAAACGGGCGTTATCGACCTCCACAACCCCCTCGGATTTCATCTCCGACATATTCAGGCTCATGAAGGCCATCGAGAAAGACTTCCCTTCCGCCGTCAACTGGCGCATCTTTTTTATGGCTTCATACAATTTCATGATATAAAAATACCCTGTAATTCATACAGGATAAAGGACAGATATATCCTCTTATATCATTCTTAACACAAGGGATTTATAATTTTCACTACCTCAAAGCCATCAATAAAACTCCCAAACAAGAACATTTGACAATACATATTCAAAAAGCCGATATTTATCCTTCATGAGTCATCTTTTGAGGTCCTTTTCAAGAATCATTACAATTTACTCTTTCTTAATCAACCCATTAGGCTCAAATTTCCGTTTTTCACGGAAATTCTGAACCGATTGAACCCCGGCCGCCCCCTTCTTGATTCACGATTGCAAATCCTTACCTACCCAATGAAATATGATTACACACTTTAACACAACTTTTTACACTTTTCTCCCGCCGCAGGCAACCACTTAAACTTTACAGCTAACTTTCAAAAGAATCTAACCATCTTTTACCTTGACACCCCAAGGAAAAGAGTGCAGGATCACCCCGCACTCAACGATACATTACTAGACTTCACCTTGGTATGTTTAACCCACTTCTTTCTCATCATTAAATATTTAAACGAATCCGAGAAGTTCGTCGATTCATAAGGCAAACGATGAGCGGGGAGTTTCTCCGAACGTTTATCCTTGCTGATCCTCTTCTTACCTTTAAATTCAACGATCTTGGTCGGAGTTATCTCCAACGAGCATTTCAACGGCTTGGCATGGTACATATCAATTAACACGTTAGGTAAATTCGGGTTCTTGCCGGAGAATAATTCCATCATGAAATCATACTCATCCCAGGTATAAATAGTACCCTGATTCCTTGATTCCAGCGTCACCGTCCATCCCGTCCTCTTCCCATTTCTATCCTTCTCGATAGCCTGTTTCAACTTACCCGCCAAATCCTGTTTCACCTTCTCGTATTGATTCCCCGCACGATCATAGAACATCGCAACTTTCTTACAATCGTGATAAGCGAAATAACGCAGGAATTTATCCGCGGCCTCTCGAATCCACTCCGGGGGTAACGTGTATAATGTTTTAAGAACACGAAAGTCTTTCCCCTGTTCCTGTCCTATCGAGATAGAAATCATGTTCCCGAAATCAATCCCGATTTCGATCGGTTCATCTTTCCGCAAGTACTTCAATATCCTACAATCCTCCTCGTCACGAATCCCAAACTCTGCCGCGTATTTGGAAGACGTTCCATCCCCGTAGAAATTTATCGAGGTCACGGCTGCATAGAACTTGTTTCCCGCCGCCAACCTCGGTTTCGTGGATAATATAGCGGTCAACACGTCCTCCAAATTACCCTCAAATTCATCCTCGAAATACTCCGGACGTAAAATATCAGCGTTAATATAAGAAGAGGCGATATAAAAGAACGTGGATTTCAACCGTACCGCATCATAACGTTGTTTCCAACGATCATAAAGCCGTTGTTTATTTTTTATCTCCACCAGATCGCCACCCTCCTTCGCCACGATCAATTCCTCCGTCACCTCGTTCATCACGAAAGCCACTTTCAAAATATTCATGACGCTCTCCTTCTTCATCCGGGAGGCTTGTTTCAAAATCCAATCGTATTCCCCGACATTATTAATGTTCGGCATATCCGTTGTAAACGTCTGCCCCCGGTAATAAACGCTATCCCCGTACTTCACGTAATATCCCCGGAGAGCCTTCGTCAGTTTTGCGATTTTTGCCTCTGGAAAGAATTTCACCTCGTCCCCGATAATATGCACGTAAGAATTACCCGCCGCGGCTGAAGGGCGATCCAGACTAACCAACGTGATATTAAACCCGGTAAAGAATATAATTTTGTGCTTGTACGAGAGAATCCGGTTATAAGGCTTCCACAAATGTTCTTTAAATTCTTCCGGACACGCTTTTAGCATTTCTTCCGTCACCTCTGGCGGTTCCTTCTCGATCACATAATGAACCCCTTCCATCCATCCTTTGCGTTCCAACCCGTCAAGGATCACGTGCAATATATTCTTTTGCAAGTTCATGTAGGTATCCGACACGAGAGCCACCGGGGCCCCCGGCATATCGTAAACCATATCCATCAACCGTTCTGTCAGGAAATCACTTGTCTTTCCCCCACCTCGACCGATCACCAGGAACAAGTTACGAGGCTTGATCAACGCCACGAGCTGGGCGAGCCAGTTTGAAAACATTAAAGCAACTTTATTGCTTTTCAGATTTAATTTCTTCTTCGTACTCATCTAACATCTCATCAAAAGGTATAACATCAACAATCCCCGCATCCCGTTTTGCTTTCTCTTTCTCGGCTTCCGTTGCCCCGACAATCGAATCTATTTGCCGGGCCAGCTCGTTACGATCCGGTTTATTTATACCAATCAAAGCCGGATCAAGCGTGTAAACCTTGTAAGGACGATCAAATGTTCCTTTAGGCATTTCCGGGGGATCGGGTAAGTTCAGTTGACGGATTTCTGCGGACAATTTCATCAACTTCCCGTACACCTCGAAATCTTCCGGTTTCGTTGCCATCTCCCGCACCATTTCAGCGGCCTCCTCCAATTGTTCCGCTTTCAAGTTTCGAAGGGCCTTTTTCTCAACTTTTGAATCCACGTAAAACAAATTTATCGCTTGCTCGAACATATCCCTCGATTGAGCGTAGGAAAACGAAAACGGAGGCTTACAGAAGAATTTTATTGTTTTCGCTCTACCGTATTTCCGACGCATGGCGTTCATCATCGTGAGCAACTCGATATAGATGGCTTCATCCGGTTTCAAGTTACCCAGTGACCCGGATTCGATATAATTTTCCAACCGTTGAAATACTTTCTCGTCAATATCAAGATTATACAGTATTTCCCGTTTCGCCACCTCGAACTGCCGCCTGTAACGTACCTTGTACAGCATTTGTATCGCCTGAACATTTCCTTTTTCCGCATCAGAAAGCAATCCCATTTGTTCCAATGCCCCGCTCATTAACACCCCACGCCGGATGTGATAATTTATCTTGCTTTCCGGATCGAGTGCCGCCCTTGAAAAATCATCCCTTGGCACATCAAAATACATCGCCATATCCGCCTCGGAATATCCCAAAGCGGACAAGCGTTCCAACTCCTCGTATTTATCATCGGGAAGTGTCAAAATACTTTCCTCTAAATTGATAGATTTTTTCATATTACTATTCATCCAACATCCGGGTTACGAGTTCCAATTCCTTCTCCCTCTCTTTCAAACGTTGTTCACGCTCATGCAATAAATATGGTTTATCCCCCTTCGCAATCTCTGATTTAATACGCCAAATGTTGTCCCGTAATTGTTTTTCCTTCCGGATTAACTCTTTCACGGACATTTTCCGCATTTTATCAACACGGTTTTGTGATTCGAATATCCGGTGTTTACCCAGAATCCCGTGATGATTCTTGTAATAATCCAATTCCTGTTTAATGCGATAATCCTCTATGAACGTGTTTACCAGTTCAAAAGATACGGCCAGACAATCTTCCACGGAACCACAGCGAAATATCTTCTCATGTAACTCAACGATCCGCCAGTACGTTGTAATCTTATCTGCCGCCAATATTTTGAGCTCGTTCGGGCAATCCCGATCCGACAAGAAAGAATACATCTCCCGGAACCGATCCCGTTCCATTTCCCGGATCGCACCGGAATAATTCGTTTCCTCCAACTCGGCCAAACGGCAAAGCAACAACTTCAACTTAAAAAAATTCTTTCCAGGATCAAGACGCAACATCTTTTTAAAACGTGCATTATCCCCGTATTGCAAATAGAGTGCAACCCCCTTTCCGAGATTGCACCCACTTTTCAACCATGATACGATTTCCTCTTTCATACAAATTCAGAAATGATCTTTTCCAAATCCTCACTCCATCCAGAAACGGTATTATTAACAAACACTTTTTTAGGAATATATTCTCGCAAAAGTCTCAAGTTTGCATTCTTACGTCCCACGATCACCTTGAGATGATCCCTTGACATATCAAGCATCATCGGGATTCTACCAGAAAACACGGTATTAAAATACAACGAGCTAAGCAACATCGCTTCTTTCTTCAAATCATACTTCTCGATCACGTCTAAAAGCTTTTCTACTTCGAAAAACATGGGTAAGTGTGAACCGTAGTCAAACACGGGCAATTTCTTTTCCTGCAACATTTTCAACGTTTTTCCCCTGTTCAAAGCGTATAACTCCCCACATTTTTTATTCGAAGTCAACAAGCCATCAGCCTTCAACATCTTCACCTCGGTAATATCAAAATCATTTACCGGGTAAATATCATCGTTCGTGAGGATGATATTTTCAACCTCCGGACATTCTTCCACAACAGACAATAATTTCGAAACAATATCGAGCGGTGGATTTTCCGTTTTACACTCGTGAGGGATCACCATGACCTCCAAACAACCGCCTTCCAAATCCGGCAATTCCAAATCTTCCACGTCACCCACAATCACGATTCTAAATTGTTCTTTAAAATGTTTCATCCACCCCCGGATAGCCAGCATTAATTCATTTCCCTGTGCCTCGCCTGCCTTGAACGGGATCACGACCAAGTAAGGCTCAGGAGTGAACTCCGGTTCCTCTGCAAGTAATTCCTCGTATTTCTCCTTCCACTCTTTCGTTGCTTTCGTCAATTCCTCATTCTCCAACTTCAATCCATCCACTTGTTTTTTTAATTCTTCCATCTCCGGAGTCATATCAATAGATTTTTCCTCCACCAGATTCTCTTTCGTTGTTATAGCTTTCTTTGCCATACATTCAATTTTAAGTAATTAATAATCTTAAAATTGATGCATTTGCAATTGCATTTAAAGGACAAAAAAAGCGGTACTGTTATCAGTACCGCTAACTTAATACCTTTTTAATAAACAAACCTCATTATCCTATCACCTCGCATTCTTCATCTCCATCACTTTTTTTCTTATTAAACTTATTTTGAAAATTAATAACATAATATTGACTATCATCTTTTCCCAACCTAGATATTTCTTTAAATAGGCTTCTATTATCATCAGAAGAACTCATCCTAGAAGACAACAAATCAATTTTACCTGCTAATCGATCTAATCTATCTAACATATACTTAAGCGTAGAATCCCCTTCTCCATTCTCTACAACTTCACGCATTTTAAAATTCTTATTAGCTCTATATATAGGATTTTCATAATCATTCCCCATTAAAGCCTTTTCGATATAATTACATAATTGTATTTTCAACTCACTAACCCCCTCCATATCATTTGTATAAAAAATCGTCCGTTCAGAAGAAATGTCAAAAGGAAGTATTGTTCCTCGCTCTACAATACAAACAACAGGCTTCCCCGTCGCATGACGAACAGCTAATTCATACATCACGTTAGGATTTAATCCCGTAAGATTCGCAATTACCAAATCATCCTCTAAGATATTAATTAAAACTTGTTGCGTAATTGAACCTGGGTCTGCCATTCGATGCGGAATAATTGGCTCTATATCCATTCCCTCTAAAATAGGCTTCAATACAGAATTAATTACCCCTTCTGCTTTTCTCCTAACATCAGAATTTTCTGCTCCAATTGGAGTAATAATAAAACACTTCTTTCCATTTCTGTATTGATGAATCTCTTCTCCTGATTCTATATTTTCCTTAGTCATAATCTATTATTTATTTTTGCTTCAATTTTATTTCTTCTTTATTATCCCTCTTTACAATATCCTTGCCACCATTCAATTCTTTACCAATATCTAAAAGAATTTTCATATCCTTCCAAATTTGTTCTTTATCAGCATATAAATATTTGATGTATTCAGTATTAGACAATTCTATCGTAGAATAAATTTCTTGCAATATAGATGCACTATTAATAATTTGGACATCAATCAATTCTTTTTCGTTTTTACCTAAAAACTCATTTTTAATCCTTTCAACGAAATATTGCATAGAGTAAGCAAAATCATCCAGATTATTTGCCCTATTAACATCCTTTGTTAAGTATTCAGATAGTATTGCCTTGATTCTATTATAGAGAGGTGTATCAAAATTTCCATCTCGCTCCATTTTTTGAATAGATTGATTTACCAATAGTTTCAATGTACGAAATTGCTCTTTATACTTATTTTTCAATTCCACAATTCGAGATTCAGATAACCTATAATTTTCCACATTTAATTCTAAAGAAGAAGAAATACTATCTACGTGTAAAATAAAATTATTAAATGTTATTCCTTTCAATCCATTATATTTAAATGTTTTATACACTAACTCTGGCGATAACTTATTCAATTTATTGATTGAAACTAACGGAACAATCTTCATTTCTGGTTGTGATAACGGATCTTCCATCAATTTATCTATACATCCTTCATAACCTTGACAAACTTGAGTGTCAACCAAATACGCTAATTGCCTTATTAACTCACAAATAACCTCTCCAATATCCTGATATTCTTCTTCTTTTTTTCTATTATCTTGCCTTCTTTGCCAAAATGCAATCACCAATGCAACAACAATAGCCAAAAAAGAAGCTATTGCTCCACATAAAGAAATACATTCACCAGTTGTAAAACAATAAACCATAATTATATTTTTTCATTTACTTCCTCAAACATACACACATCTATTAACAATTCCAAAGGTTAAAAAACAAAGCATCCTCAAACATTTCAAATATGCACAAAATCTATTTCAATTTCTCTTCGAGCTTAGCCAATTTCCTACTAATCTCATTCAAATTTTGAATACATGTATCATAAAATTCTATTTGCTTTCTAGGCCTTTCTTCCGCAAGCTTACGTCTCTCCTCATCTTCATACGTCCGTCCAAATTGTGGTTTTCTTATATTTTCAATTTTTTGCCATTCCTCACGTGCCTGTTGTGTCAAAAGTTTATTCTTTTGAACTTCAGACTCTATTTTCACACGCATTACCTCTACTTGAATTTTAGATAATTGCTTAATACTTTCAATTTGGCGTATCGCATCTTGCGAAGTCTTACGAGAGGACCTAATAGCAATTATAATTGCCACCACAGATAGTAATACATTTGCAATTGGTACGAAAATTTCCATAAATGAGAATTATTTATAACATTACAATAAAGATTTATTCATAAAATCTATCTCATACACTTCCTATCTTAAACACAAATAACAATTCAAACCTACAAACACCATAAAAAAAATCCAAATATCATACAAAAAAAGTCCCCAGATCACCTCCAAGGACTTCAAGCGTGTACAAAAAAGTTCTGAATTAAAAAGAATACTGCGCTTGATTCAGTATCCATTTAATATTTTTCATCCAGTCAAGCGACATCATCTACGACATCGCCCCCTGTAACCCGTAAGCCCGGAAAAAATAATAGAATAACGCTTTATGAATCTTTGTCAATCCCCGTTGATTAAAAATACGGGCCAAGTTCGCATTATCGATATTCACGCTTTTAGCCAAATCAGAATCCGTCAACCCGAATTTAGCTTGTTGCTCCTTCACCCATTCCACGGTTACATCTGGCATATTATCCTGGGTATAGGGAACCGCCCCAACGTGTAATTTCATCCCTTCCGGCAATATCCCATCGAAAACACCCTTTACTCTATCACGTAATTCTTTCGCCGATAAATATTTTTGTGCATCATTCTCCTTCTGGGCAACTTTTACAGTTACCGTGTTATTATCAAATCCCACAATACTAATGAAGATACGAGCGTATCTCTTGTATTGCATATCAGACGTTTTCAACAATTCTTTTTGTTTTTCCGTCAAAAATGGTAATAATTCTATTCCTTTCATATCATTAATTTTTTAAATGGGGGGAATTTCACCCCCCCTGTTCTAATTCACAGCCGGATTTCCTGCTGTTTGGTCAACCAGAATATCGCTAACTGACCATTTTGTCTACCGAACTCGATCGCTTTTTCCAATTCATCATCGGGAAAAATTTTCACCGAATCGTAGTAAAAAACCCCGGATTCGTAATCCAACCATCCCCCGATTACCCGCCCATGGTTCCAAGCGTGTTCCAGGCATTTTCTCAAACCATCATCATCATGACAATTTTGAGTTTCAGCGTAGGCTACTGCTATCCCCTCGGTAACGGGAGATAAATTTTCTAACTCGACCGTGAACCCATCCTTGTGGGTTTCGGCAAACTTCAGAATTTTAAAGAACATAAACTTGATTTTTATACTGGGGGTCGCCCAGTGGTTAATGATACAAATATAATTATTTTTGTTCACTGAACAAAGAAAATAAATAAAAAAATCCCGTGACTGGAGCCACGGGAAAACATAAACAAAAATTCAAATCTAC
>OGHH01000448.1_pt1 | contig 43465 bp, 51 predicted proteins | sample 1571471 | NCBI WGS metagenome assembly OGHH01 (sample SAMEA2581936, study PRJEB24529) | metagenome | biome: Human gut stool | place: China | collected 2011
ATTCTCTTTCATACCATTCACTTTTAACGGACATTCTTTATACTGCATTTTTACCGATGAAATGACCAACATAATTCAAAGTAAAAATACATGAGTTTGTATGTCCGTTAAAAGTGAATGGTATGAAATTAAATGAAAGTACACAGGTAAATAGTATCAATAGTGAATATATAGCTTTGATAGATCCTAATGGTAATCCAGTCTGTATAAATAGGGCTGATTTTGCGGAAGCCATTAGATCGGTGATGCTGGAAGCAACAAAGGATCGAAAAGGCTTGGTATCCATTGATTTATTTAAGAGAAGTATGCAATACTATCCAGCAGAAAAATATATTCACCTATGTAACTTAACTAATTATTATGCTAATTGTCAATTCCTTATAGCAAGCGGCTTTCCTTTGAGAAAATTGCCATTCGGAATAATATCTTGTATAAAAGGTAATTTGCCTGAATTATCCAATATAGAAGGAACAAACTCTTCTTTTAGATTATATTATAGAGACGTAAATGATATACGAGAAATATGGGGTTATGAATCGAGTTCCGGTGGATCGCTCAATTTATCTGTTATGGCTAATCATGGTGGAGCAATCAAGTTAGAAGTAAGCCAGGAAATTCCTGAGGGACTTATTAAAGTATAGGGGCATTATGCCCCTATAAATATATCAGAGTTTTTTCCATTCACTCCAATTGGCATTGGAATAAGACCTCACATATACTTCGGCAAACGTACTTACCGCTATTTGTGTCGTGTAGCTCTGTGAAAGAACCAGCAGAGTTCCATACATAAATTTCGATGTTGGTGCGTTCGGTATTTCGATTGTCGACATTACCTTGTAAACGCCCATATCTTTGAATGCGTTGAAATCTGAGAAAGAATCAATCGTAATGCCTGTTGCAAGAAGAAAAAGCCCTTTTGTGGCAAATACTTCATTCAAAGCCATCGCAAAGTCATTCTTGTTTATCCTCAGCGGATTTCCGTTCACATCGTTCAAAATCAGATATTCGTTCCCGATAGTATTTATCTGGATAGCTTCATTCAGTTTCATACCCCATATACTTTTAACGGACAATAGAAATCACTGTTTTTTACTATGTTTCTTCTCAATAAAATAACTGGTAAAAATGCAGTATAAAGAATGTCCGTTAAAACTGAATGGTATGAAACTGAACGAAGTAACTCAAACAACCACTATAAACAATGAGTTTATAACTTTAATAGATATGAACGGCAATCCTCTAAAAATAAGCAAGTCAGACTTAGCAGAAGTCATTCGAACTAATATGCCAAATGCAACAAGTCAAAAGAATGGTTTGATGCCTATAATAATTGGTAAAAGTCCATTTCAAATATATATAGCACTTAATAAAGGATTGGAAAAGGACTTTGAATTCAATTACGGCTTGGTGTCATTATATTCAATCCAGAAGGGATATTCATCGATTTTATTACTGGGATCTAGTATGGTTAATATTGTTTCTGAGATAGGAAGTCCTGTTTTATCAACAGTAAAAGATACAGCGAATAAAATCAATATATACAAAGAAGCGGAAAGCAAACTTATTGTTCAAAATAACACAAATGACCAATTTCGGTTTTATATTAGTGTTTTATAGTATAGGGGCGTTAAGCCCCTATAATCATGTTGTTTCAATTAGTATAGCCCCTTCTGGCAATGATTCAGGTATAAGATGGTGGGCAAAATTTCCGCTTTCTAATAAAGGTGATATATGTGTAACTGAATAGTCAACACTCGAAACCAAGTATATTGCGACCTTGTTCCCATCCTTTGCATAATAGAACTTTGCAGACGAACCGTCGTTTAGTTTTTTAGTAGTACAAGAATATGTACCCATGCTAGCCATTGAGAAGGATAGTAAATATGTACTGCAAACGTTTCCTTCAATTCGACCTGTAGTAATGAATGCGACCACAGCGGTTTGACCTACTGCCGAATATAACTTGATACAGGCCGATTTATCTGTAATACTAAAACCTTTGGCTTTAACAAACCTGTCAGAGTCAGCATTCAATAGTCCTTTTTGAAATTGTGTGGCCACAGGCATATTTTCTCTTATTATTTCTGTGAGATCAACTTTGTTGATGCGCAATGGATGTCCTTCTGAATTAATTAGTGTGACATATTCATCTTTGACTGTTTTTACGACTTCAGTTTCGTTTAACTTCATACCATTCAGTTTTAACGGACGTCTAAACAATTGCTTGCTTGCCCTATATGATATCACTATCTTCACGCACAAAAATGATTTACGCATACATCAGAGTTTCAACCGATAAACAAACAGTCGAGAATCAAAAATTTGAAGTTCAGAATTTTGCTAATGAACGTCAATTAATAATTGATAAGTGGATTTCTGAAACAGTATCAGGCACAAAGGCTGCAAAGGACAGAAAGCTGGGGCCGCTCTTGAAAAAAATGAAGAAAGGTGATACTCTTATACTTTCTGAGATTAGCCGATTAGGTCGTAACTTAATGAGCATAATGTCAATGCTTAACCTTTGCATGATCAAAGAGACATTAGTGCTCACAGTGAAGGAAAAATATGAGTTGGGGAATAACATCAATAGCCAGGTACTGGCTTTTGCCTTCGGTTTATCTGCCCAAATTGAGCGTGATCTTATTTCCCAACGCACCAAAGAAGGATTGGCATGGCGAAAAGCTTCAGGGAAAAAATTAGGCCGGCAAGCTGGTGAAAAAAACACTCACTATAAGCTTGATAGGAGAGCGGAGCTTATTGATAAGATGCTTGCTGAAGGAAAGTCAAAGGCTGCTATCTGTCGCAAACTTAAATGCCATTTAGTAACCCTTAATAATCATCTTATAAGAATGGAGGAAAAGTCTTGTAAATTAGAAGATAATTAGTACCTTTGCGACATACGATTATGCCCATTGACAGCCCGTATTAGGTTTGTCGATGGGCTTTTTTTGTGCCTAAAAAAATCCCGCCCTATCATCACTGGCCGGGCGGGATGAACAAAACTACTATGTGGCCTTACGGCCAATGATAGTACAAAAGTAATATTAATAGTAATATAATGAAAAGATATGAAAGGAATAGATGAATTATTTATTGTGGCCTGGATGCTTTTCGGTATCCTGTTGACGCCACTTTTCTTTATAGCTTTCGATTTGTGGGCTGGAATCAGAAAAGCTAAACAACGTAGTGAGAAGATTTCGAGCGACGGATGGAAACGTACAGTGAATAAGGTTGCGAGATATTACAATGCTTTGCTTGCGTTGGTCGTAGTTGATTGTATGCAGATGGCTGGTGTCTGGTATCTGGATAATTACTATGATTATCATATACCTATTTTCCCGTTCATTACTTTGCTGGGAGCTTTCGGAGTGGCAGCTATAGAGGTTAAATCCATCTATGAGAAAGCAGATGAGAAGGAACGCAAAGAGATGAAGCAAGTAGCTGCATTGGCTACCGAGATAGCGAAGCACAAGGCTGATCCGGCAGAGATAGCACAGGCGGTGGTGAAATATATGAATAAAAGTAAGGAGGAAAAGAAATGAAAGTATTGCTTGACAACGGCCATGGGGAAAATACTCCGGGCAAGCGTTCACCGGACGGAAGATTGAGAGAGTGGTCCTATACAAGAGAGATTGCCGATATGGTTATTTTCGGCTTACGTAAAAAAGGTGTTGATGCTGAACGGATCGTGAAAGAAGATACGGACGTTCCTTTGTCTGAGCGATGCAGACGGGCGAATGACATCTATAAAGAGACAGGAAAAAAAGCTATACTTGTTTCTATCCATTGCAATGCGGCCGGTTCCGGTGCTAATTGGATGAACGCAAAGGGGTGGAGTGTGTATGTATCGAATAACGCTTCAAGTAATAGTAAAAAAATGGCTGAATGCCTGGGGCAAGTAGCCGAATGTATTCCGGTTCCCGTACGTAAGCCAATGCCTGACCAATTATACTGGCAACAGAACCTTGCAATTTGCCGGGATACTAATTGCCCGGCCATTCTGTCGGAGAACTTCTTTCAGGATAATAAGGAAGATGTAGACTATCTTTTATCTCGGGAGGGTAAGGATGCTGTTGCACGGATTCATATTGAAGGAATCATTAAATACTTGGGATTATGAAAGAGTGTAATTTGAAAGAAATGTGTCGGTTGACAGTTATAGCTTTCTTGGCATTGATAGTGATGGGAGTTCTGATGTCGCTATATTCGTGTGGAAGTTATAAGTCTACCATGAAGCAGGAGACATCTACCCTAAAAGTGGATAGTATCAGGCAGATTAGAGATTTTGGCTTTACTTCTATGCAAGATATATCCAGCTTCTTACATAGTACTACCAATCGGAAAATGAATTGGCAATTGTATGATACTACTAAACCTATTAATCCGGATACAGGTAAGCATCCGTTGCTGGCTGAGGGGAATACCGAAGAAAACAATGAGATTAAACAGGATACAAATATAACAGCTGCAGACAGTGTAATGTTGAAGTCTGATAGTTCATCGTCTTCTCAAAGCCAGGAAAATGTAAGGCAGGAACAGGAGAAACAGAAAGATGAAACGACATTACCCAAGCAAATAAGTAATATGATTTGGGCCTTAATTACTTTAGTTGTTATAAGTGGCGTTGGATGGACTATTTATAAAATAAAGAAGCGCGGAAATAGTTGTAAAATAACAACTTGAATAATTCTCATCATCATATATTTGTGATATGAATATAGAAGTAACTTTAAATAAAGCTGAAATAATGCCGGAAGTATACAAAATAACTGGATACACCGGTGCTAAGAATATGGATATAGAGAAAATATCTTCTACGGAAGATGATTTAAATATCCTGGACAGCTACTTTGGAGAAGCCGTGAGTAGCATTGCTGATATTGTATCTAGATATGGGTATTTATCTAATGAAACAGAGAATAGTTCTACCTTCTGCTTTGATTTACCCTCCAGTTGGAAGATAGCTGTAAGAAAAGCTTTGGAGAAGTCTTTGAAACAATATGTTTCAAACTACATCTGTATGCAGTGGTTTAACTTGTCGAAGAAAGAGGAAGTAACTTATTACGGAACAGTATGTGACGAGCAGGCTATTGCTATAAAGAAATACCTTTTGGAGCGAGAAAGGCCCAAACGGAATTAATTGCAAATAACTAAATAATTTATTATGGAAGGAAGTAAGGTTATCAATCTTGAATTGACTGTAAAAAGTCTGTTTGAACAAATGAAGGAACACTCTTATTATTTGGGAGAAGCCCTTAAAAGTGATCCGAAACTAACGGAATTAGCTGCAAAGCTTCAAGCTAATGACGACGATGACACCGTGTTGAAGGATTTGGCCCAGGAGGGCGGAACGAAGCTTGGAAATATTCTGAGCCGGGTTATTGGTAAGACATCTTATTCATGGGATGAAAACAAAACTAAGATCAGCTTTACAACGAATGCTGTTTCAAACTTTATGGAAAGTCAGAAAGAAACGATTAAGGATAATATGCTGAGTTACCTCTCTTATTATACCTTGGCCAAGTGGCTTAATCTTATAAAGCCAGATGAAGCTACGCGTTTTGAACAAAGGTTGGTTGAAATTGAGGAGGAATTGAGACTTCTCGGTGCCCAAAGAGATAAGCCGAAACGTACAACATCAGCAGCACCAACTACCTAATGAATTTACTGGCCATAGAAATAAAGCTAAGTAGTGTTTTCTCTGAAATAGATGTTCGGACTTACTACCAGGGAGAATCTTTGAAGAAAAAGGATGCTGATTTTTCCAGCATCCAAACTTCTTCAGATGATTATGATATGCTTCGCTCACCTGTAGAAACGGCCTTAAATAATATTAGTGGTCGTCTTATTAAACGGGTAAAATGTTTTGAATGGCAGATTGATGGTGAAAAGATCAGCATTAGTTTGATACCTTATGAAAGGATTCCTCCACATGCTGATAAGATCATGGAGTTATTGAAGAAGGCTATTTGGGATTACATTGTAAATTACGTACATTATGAATGGCTTTTGACTGTGAAGCCGGAACTTGCTCCGGTTCCAGAACAGAGGAATGAAAATTTAATGTGGGACGTGGTGAAGTTTATCGGAATGATAAGTGGAATAGTTAGGAGACGAGCAACGGATTTGGGTGGAATATAAAAGGATAGGAGAGGGGATACCTCTCCTTTTTTATCTTAATCTATTCTCGAAGGCTTCGGATGCAACAAATTCCATATAGTTTAATGACACGTCGGTTCTGACACCGCCGGCCAAGGCTACCATGAAGAATTTGAATGCTTTGGATTTATTCATTTTGGTAACGAGATCGCGTATATCAACAATACTTTCTTTACCGGAAATAAGAGTGAAGTGTTCAGCATCATTGGAACCTAAAATGTACAGTCCAACATTAGAGAATATATTCAGACTTTCACCTCTAAACATTACTGGTTCACCACGTAAATACAAGTCTGACATTGCGCCCTTAATCATTCCTCTTAACGCGGTCTGTATAATGCGTTTGTGAGCATTGCTCCCCATTTTTATAGGTTTAGTCAATAAGAGTATATTTGATATACTTCTATGACTATTTTGCATATCGTAAACACCAGGAGTTACTGATTCACTATCTATCAAAGCATAGCATTCGGGATATTTATTGGTGAAGTTCTTAATACAACAAGATATCTTAGACCATGTTCTTGACTCCATATTAAATAAGTAGGCATAAGGATAGTTCTTATTTGCTATGATTAGCTCATTCTCCGGATAGTTGTAACCTACTTCTGCTTTTTCAAGATATTGAGTAAACTCTACTAATGATAAAGTAAATGATCCTATAGCTGCTATCTTAGAAATGATAGGGGAAGAAATAACACAAGATGGGAGATATCCAATCATATCATCAGATATTGATTTTGCAGTGTTGCCTGCTATCATCATAAGCCCACGTTTGGAGGCAAAGATAACGGCTTGATCTATGCCTTTAATAGATTTGGGATTTATACAGACGTCGCGTGTTATTGGCGTTTGCGTTGAATAGACTACATTGCCTGTTCCTACTGACATTGCATATACTCCATCTGTGGCAAATACATACAATGGGTGTTGTCCAAATTGCCCTTGTGATAAAGCTGTGGTATTGGAGCATAGCCCGACTATTTCTGTATTTGTTGGTTGATAAGTCTGTGATACCGGAAATACCATTGGACTATTTAAGGCTGAAACTTTGAGCACGTTACGTGCTGTGTAATTTGTGCTCTCTTCTGCGGGTATATCAGATTCGAGGTTTTGGTCAATAGATATGTAATAAGAAGAAAGCACTAAACCATAACTACTTCTATCACCAGGTATTTTTCCCCATCTTTGAGCTGGCTGGCAATAGTAGGCGATATCGAGATAGGGGTGCTTTTGGAGTGGAAATACTTTTTTGAGAGTTTCCCCGGGCACTCCGCTACCTGATTTAGGTGTAATAAACAGGCTCATAGTATGTGCCCTTGAATCAGGGTATGTAAGAAAGGGAATTATCAACTGTTTAGATGATATCGTGTTTTTTACAATGGTTTCCCCTTGTTCTGTGCTGATGGTAGTGCAAATAGTTAGAGTATATTCTGTACTTGATTCTTGCGTCTGGCTCTCATATCCATACATATATCCTTTAAAATAGGAGTAGTTGATGTTCGCCAAATGCAATCTTGAATTATAAACATAGCTTGTTTGGGCGGAAAAAGAGTGCTTTGTTTCAGATGTTATCAATTGCTCCTGAATAGAGATATTGTCTTTTGACCATTCATCAAGTCTCCAAGTCTGTTTACCTTTCAATGAAAATTCAGCAACTTTATAAAAACGATAGGCTTTCAGGAGCTGTTCTGTTTCGTTGTCGGTTCTTTGATATTGATTGTAGGTTATGCTTCCGTATTTACTCTCTTTTTTTTCGAACCAGTCTATTGGAGAAATAAACACATCAATGGAAACTATAAGAGGGGTTAGATAAGATAAATCAAAATCATCGAAAGAGAAGTCTATTTTGGTGCCCATTGCGCCAAATTCATAAGTGTAATCCTTGAATGTGGCGTTATTAGGCTCGTTATGACAATAATAGAAAGGGGCTATTTGATAAAATGATACTTCTGTACTATAGGAGTCGCGCCCCCCTGTTTTAAAGTCAAAGGTGTAGTCTTTCTTGTTTCCGTGCTCTATCAAAAAGATTGGAGACTCCTTTATATATTCTCCCGAAGAGGTTCTAAATGCATATTTAAGAAGGCAGGGGCCGACCATATATTCTTCTTTATTTAAGGTATCAATGCAGTTGTCCAAATATCCAACAGCATTATAGTCAGCTGTACGCATGAACTCTTCACTTGTTAATGAACCGTATTTCCTACCACTTAGAAATTGAGAATCTGGGCAAATACTTGTTGCCTTAGCCATTTGTGAGATTTTAATTTGAGGTATTTCAGGGATGGAACCAACGTATTTGTATCCATCAACGTTGTTCTCAAATATCTCGTATAGTATCTGAGTATCCGTTATACAGCATGCAATATTTCCCAGAAAGGCAATATCATTGACTCTCCCGGCTAGATCGGATGATAACCATTCAAAGTGTGAGTAATCTTCATTGAGAACTTCTACTCTTCCATCTGTATTCAGAACAAGTATTTTCTTAGCAAGTATGTGGTAGAATACCTTTTCTGCATTTGCAAGCTCATGGATAAAAACAGGCTTTCCTATTGGTTCTACTGAACTGTTTTTGATTCGTGCATTGATAAGTTCCATGCACTGCCCGTCAGTTGATATACCTTCATCAATGCTTCGATTAATGCCGGTAAAGGGGATTTTTATAGTTTCCATTTTTTGGTAAAGTTATATAGTTCAAGTGAATATGTAGTTGATGAATTACAACTTTGATTGTTTTTTAGAGAAACATATCTTCTAAAATGAATAAAGTTGTTTTTTAGTGTTGTTTACATTGTCCATTATTCTTTTTATAAGTATTTTTGCAACCAAAAAAGTATGGATAAAATAGTAGAGTATTCTTTGGAAGAAATAGGCCTCGTGTATGCAATAATTGTTTTGATAGTTACTTCTATTATAACACAGCTTTTTAATATATTTACTAATAATAAGATAGCTAAAGCTCAGTTTCGATTTACTAAAGTGTACGAACAACAAGGTAAAGTTATTATAGATTTGTATAAAAAAATAATTCATTTTTCAAATGCAATTAGTGCTTTTACTCAACGAGGACATTTGGTTGGTGGTGATAGTTGGAAGAACGAGGAGGAGAAAAGGTTGAATGATTTAAATGAAATACTAGCAGACTTGAGCGGCTTTTATTATCCTAATCGAATATATCTTCCAACCCATTTGTGTAAACAGATCGAAGACTTTATAGAAGAATATATAGGTAAAGCTCAAGAATTTGAGAATTGTAAGGCTGAAATTCGGGATTTTCAAAATAATATACATGTTAAACTGTATTTGGAAAAGAGTAGAAATCTAACAAAAGATGTAAATGAAAAATTACCCATAATTATAAGTGAAATAGAAACTACATTTAGAAAAATGATAGGAGTTTAATAGCTCTGTTGTTTAGTGGATAGAACTAAGGATAATCTTACAATATGTGACTAAAATATTAATAGACTTGATACGTAATTGTGCGATAAACTCAATAGTATATCCCTTTCCATGATTACTAATAGCATTATTCTGGTAGGGTTATACATTAAATCATTCAATGCAAATTTACTCGACGGCCAGATGGGATATAATACCGATTGTCTATGGAGTGTTTATTGAAGCAAAATTCTTTTTGTCTATAGAGAACTTTTGTGGCTTATTTAACTTACAATTTCAACAAGAGATACTTTTACTTCCTCAATCCATTTAAACCATTAAGCCAATTAATAATTTTAATTTATTCATATTTACAATTATTATGTTTATACAAAAATATATATATGGTAACTCTTAATACGCATACAATCCTACTATATAATTTACCTAACTATTATTTCTCTTTGTGCTAAATATAAACTCATTTAATTGAAAGTGTATCTAATACAAGATAGAATTCATATCTATCGTTACTCATATTATCAAAGGTTTCCGCTTTCTTTTACTGTATTTGGTGTTAATTTTATTTAAAGTACTATTCACCATTTTCTGTATATATATCATATACTTATAACTAGCACCAACTTGTGGAGAGTTATTGTTATATATGAGTAATAAGGATCTCATTTTAATAAAAAATAAACTCTCACTTCTAATTATTTCAAGTTCTATTTTTCCTTTTTCATATCGTTCTTGTAAAAAGGAAACAATTTTTCTTTTTTCTTTATTGCTACATTTAATGAATGACTCTAAAAAAACACTGGCGCTAATATTAGCCAAAAGAGGATAAGAATAATCTACAATATCCCATAAATCTTCACAATGATTCATTCTTAATAATATACCTTCAAACTTTTTAAGTACTTCTTTATTCCTTAGTTTGTTATTGATTTCCAAAACTCGATTTTCAATTTGGAGATAATAAGGATCGTTCCTGTCATAAGTAAAAAATAAATGATCCATTCCTTCAAGATAACTTGCATTGAGCTCACTTTTTTTAATCCCATCTAAAAATAAAGAGCAAAGTTTTTCACTAGTCATTTTATAATCAATAAAATGGTTTTTCTGCAAAGTAGTTAAAGTTGCAAAAAAAGCAGGATAGGCACTTAATTGAAACACACCTTCAGGTATTTTGTATATTATTTCATTTACAGTAGTATTGAATTGTGCATCCTCAATATCCCAAAAAGCCATCAAGCTTTGCATATAAGTCTGTTCTTGGGTAACTTCTTCCTTTTTCATTCTTTGAATGATATTTTGAATATCTTCATTTATTAAATCCATATTATAATACCCAGTTGATATATAATGGAGTAGTCCTGCACTTGAACCAAATTTCACGCAGTTGTCACCTGTGTATTTTTCTTTAATATTCTTCCAATAGTCGTTGTTATTTTTTACCATTTGATTCGCTTTAGGTTTATCAAATAAAGGGTACTCATCTCCATCCAAATCAATATTCCAAGTTATATCTTCAGTTAAGCTCTTCAACTGCATTAGTTGCTCGTTACTGATTCCATTTTTATATTCAATGGAATATAGTATAGACAAATAAAAGAAATAATCTAAAATTCGTTCCTTATAATCCAAATCATTTTGGTTATATATTTGATCATATACTTTCTCAAAAATATCTATATTAAACTTTAGAGTCCGTAAGTTATTACATAACCCTTTTGCATACATTTCACCAATATAGCCCATTCTTTGCTTTAAAAAACTTCGATATGTTTCCTTTATTGGAGAAATCATACTTTCTAATACAGCAGGGATATTAGGTTCGAAAAAATGAGTATATCTGATGAGTTTTTCCTTACAGTTCTTATAGCCTTTACAGTTTTTATCAAGTTCACTCTCGTTACAAATTAATATAACCTTAAACAAGTCATTCTCAATTAGAGAATTAACAAATCCAAGAACATCCAACAATAAAGAAGAATCTAACCGTTCCAAATCATCAAAACAGAATATATATATAGGCGATATATTAAATGCAGAAAGCAAAGTCTTGATATCTTTACCATCTATCTCACTAATATTGAAAAAGCTTAATGCTTTATTAAACAAAAGCCCTCCTATTTTTGATGCCTTACTATTAAGAATAGGATTTATTTCAGCAAATATTTTCAATATTAACTCCTCAAGATTAGTAATCCCGAATAAACTTATGTGTAATGGTTTATAACAAATTTTTTCCTCTCTTGTCTCTTTATATATTTGTTTTCTTATTAATGGTTCTAATTTTACTTTCCAGTAATATGACTTACCAGCACCCCAAACACCATTAATCATTATAGCGTAATCTGCATTTTTCGAATTAATATAATCTTTAATTACATCGTCTAATTCCATCTTCTTTTTATTTATTTCTAATGTGTATTCCTTAGTTCAACAAGTATGTAATTTAATATTCTAATAATATTATAAGGTCTTCAAAAATAAAAATAAAAAATGAATAAATTAAATCTATAGAAAAATTAATTTTAAATTCTATTATTTCTTCACAATAAATCCTCTTTATTAAGGTGATTATTCTTGATTAGCCAGTCAGTGATTGATATTTGAGAAAGAAAAAAATTGTCTCTTTCTCAAAAACTATATCTTCTTATGTTTAGTTTTGATATAAAATATTTTTGGGTGTTCCAGCATGTCTATTATTTGAATCACATTTCTAAAAATCCAACAATGATTACATTGGTATTCAGTCTAATTACATTTCCGCCTTCATTGTAAGATAAATCTTTATCCACATTTCCAATCGATTGAGCTAAAGTTGTAGACGCAATACTTATTTCTATTGAAACAAGGATAGTACTGCTTCACAAAGTGAATAACATCCGTAGGATCGACGGAAGTTAAGTTCATATGAGCCTTAAACCTCACACCTGCCATCTTTACAAGATGGTACAAGGCTTGACTATCTTTTCCACCGGAAAATGCAAGATAAAAAACGTTCTCTGGATCGTAGTCTAAAGCCATCGCCTTACACCTGAAGCAAAGCGATGGAGTAATCTATTTTAGATTGCAGATTCATTTAGTTCTTCTATTACATTCCACTCACTTTCCATAATCACATATCCACAATTGTTACAGCTATGTAGGAATGTAGGAAATGGAGCCGTAGTGTAGTCCTCAATAGCTATCTCTATGCTGCCACATTCCGGGCATTCAATCTTAACCTCATTGATACCTGGATACTCCCAAAAAGAAAGCTTTCCTTTCACGTTCTCGATGGGCTTATTAAACAGGATGGGATTAGTCAGTACCCAGTTATAAATAGGATTTTTATAATAACCTTTATTATCAGTATCGGTTTTCTCTGCCCAGATAGAAGGATGATTCTGTACACAATCCACTATCTCAACGCTGCCGATGATTGCAGAATCAATCAATTGAGGATTGGTATCACTTCCTTGAATGAATCGTACATCATTACAGATAATATCAAACTGAACTCTCGTAAAGATGGAAGTTGGTTCAACCCATCGTTTTCTTTTACTTGCATGAACCAGTACCCTCTGCCCTAAGTATTTCTTAGGACACGCCCAAGTACGGTTTTCAATGTCTTTAATGCCGTGGACTATGAGAGATGCCCACGGCTGTTTGATTGTTATTGCTTTCATGATTTTTTTTGTTTTTATTAAAAGTACTCACCACACCTAAACCCTTTGCGTGGCATAAAATCTCTGAACTCACAACTTCTGAAAACTTGCTTTTTGTCAGCCCATCCAGCCAAATCATTCTGCCATTGAGGGATTATTGGGCGAAGGTTGTTAAAGTCTCTGTAAGGCTGGGCGTGAGGAAGAAAGCGACTGCCTTTATTTCGCCAATGATTTATACGCTCAAATGATTCTTTGAAATCATTCAAGAGGATGCAATAGAAGAAGTATTCTCCTTTGTATCCATATTTATCAATCAAGGCTGTTGCACGTTCGCATTCTGTTATCTGTCCGGGAGTGTCACAACCAAAGCGAATACGTTTTATCCATTTGACCTTTGCAAGAAGTCGGGCCACTCCGTCTGTTACAAGACGGGCATCCAAACCTTGGTTAAAGTCTACTCGAAGTTTTAATCTGATAATCTTTTCTATCTGTTGTAATCCATATTCGGAAGCAAGCACATTGTTGTCCATCAAGATTATATTTTTCCGATTATTAACTGCAATTTCTTCGATATCCATATAAGGAGCGATCTTGCCTTCTTTTTGAGGAACTATACACCATTTACATTTGTTTGGGCAACCACGGGTTAGAAAACCATAGGCTGTTTTATCATCAAGGTTATAGAGTGAATAATCGGGAACCATGCAATCTATCTCGCTTGGGAGAACTTTTGAAATATCATAGCCAGTACCTCCTTTTTCAATATGATCAGCGTTGGTAATCCACTGTTGATAATCTTCCGTAAAGCTAAAAATCTTAGCCATATACATCTTATCATAATGATTGAATGGATTATACCACTCAACCTGATCTCCTTTTAGTTTATGATAGCCACTTATCTTCATCAGGGCAAGATTAGGGTAATTGCTATCTACTGCTAGTATCCCGATGTTCATTTTAATTTGAGATTTTGTTTGTTGATAACTTCTTGGCACTCTCTCAGCTTTTTAAGCAAGAATTTACCCGGTTGATTGATACGACCTTTTTTGATTTCAGCAATTAATTTTTTGCACTCTTCGAATAATCTGGGGTCCTTGATATACGAGCGTATTGAATCAGCGTCAGATTGTGTGAGGTTTACCAGCAAGAAAACATAAATGAAATAGTTTTCGTGGGACATTACTTTGATTTTCCCTGTTCGTTCCATTCCTTGTAACTTCTGTAGGATTTCATAGAAGTTACACATGGAAGGATTATCTAACCATTGCTTGACGAGACTCAAACCAATAGATGATTCTTTCCCGTTTTCGGTTAGGCGCATAGCTTCCCATACATCATTCTCATTTACGCCAGGCTTTCCTCGCAATGCTGACTTTATATCAAAGTACTTTTCTGAAGGAGGAGACGAAGTTGTTCTTCCTCCTCCAATCGACGAAGCGCCCCCGTGAGGGGGAGTTTGAGGAGGAGTTTCTTTTAGTATACTTTCTTTTAGTATACTTTGTGGTGCAATGTCTGCATTTGTCGTATCAATGTATACATTTTCCTCTAAAATGTGCACATTAGAGAATTTCGAAACATCGATAAGCAAAAGTTCACGCCGGGCTTCAACGCATTGGCGGCGCTTGACTGCTTCAAAGTAGCGGTTTTGGATACCACGAGAAGTTAATATCTGGAACCTTTCAAAAACCCCTTTATCGAAAAAGGAACGTTTGACCAACCCCTTTACAACTTCTTTCACCAAGTCCGAAGCAATGCCGGCACCCACTTTCCGCGAGAAAAGCAAACACTCGTCATCACCCCATTGGTAGTAATAGCCTTCTTTATATATTTTGCAGAGCAAGCGAATTGCGATATAGGCTCCTTTTATGCCAAATTCCCCTTCTATAAGTGCTAATTTATCATCGTCGAAGAAATCAACGTTAAATGAAAAATAGTCGAGACCGGTTGAATTAGCCATCTGTGTAGTTTTTAAAATGCTCAATTATTGGCGGACACCTGGTTAGTTCAAAGTGAATGCAGAATCTTTTCGAGTCTGCTACTAACCGTCGTCCAGACCGTTTACATTCTGAGATTATAGGGTCATTTTCCCATTGCATTAATCGCCTCTTGCGGCAATCAATACAACGTATTGCCTTTTGTTTATCCATTGATTATATGTTATTCAAATACTCTTGTATTTCACGTATGAAGTCTTCAAGAGAGCGGCAGATAACATACTTGTTTCCTACCGCTTCAACTTCTTTCTGCCAGAGTTTCTGAGAATCACGATGAATACCATCAGGTGTTTTCATCTCGATACAAAGTGATGCATAGCCATTCTTGGGAATAAGCAATATTAAATCTGCAACACCTGCAAGAGCACCTTCAGCTTTCAGTTTAGCACCAGTCACCTTATCACGTCTGCCACCATTAGGAACAGCAAAAAGAAGACTTTGTAGCTTAGGGTAGGCCAAACGAAACCAGTCGATACAGGCACATTGAATTTGATGCTCAAGATCATCTGATTTCTTACGAGATGGCCGGTTACGTTCCTGCTCTAAAAACTCATCATAGGTCATAGTTATTTCTCTTTAACCTTAGCTGATCCTTTAGCACCTGTTTTTTTCTTTCCTTTGGAGATCTCTTCCGAATTGTCAGGGATAACACGGGTATTACGCCCAGTTTTATCAATGATAACAGCCTTGCCGGCTACTATGATTGAAGTCCTGCAGTTATCAGGTAAAGAGGTGATGAAATGACTTACAACAGGAGAATTTGCAGCTTCATCTATACTGTCGATGTGATCTGCACGCTCTGAATACGGGTAAACATCCATAAGAGGTGTCTCAGATACTGACGCGATTATATAATCTGCCATTGTACCTTTCATACCTTCATCCAGCTTCTTAACAGCGTCACGTAGATCGGCAGCTTGCACTAACACCATAGTAGATGTTCTCTTTTCGGCACCACTTTTTTCATCCAGAGTAATGTAAACCAGTTTACACTTGAACCAACGGTCGGCAGCCTCTTCTTCGCTGGGGAATAATTCACTATAGTTGGCCCGTTTGATGTCAGAGACAGTAAACTCACCAGAAATAAAGGGAGTCATCTCTTCTATTATACGTGCTTCGGCTTCTGTGAAGCTAAGAGCATCTACAAGATAGGGCTCTGTAACCTTCTTGTTCATGCCGTTCTCCATCACTTTTTCGTAACGGATTTTGCACTCAAACCATGTATGCATTGCCATATTATTCCCCCTTATTTTTATTCCGTTCCTTAATCATAGCATCAGCTATTTCATAGGCTGCTTTTGCCTGTCTCTCAAAACTGTAGTTCAAATCGGATTTTTCTTTATTAGGAAAGAATTGGGTGAGTATTCTGTTCCAGATAGTCCGTCTACGTCTTGCTGTCTGCATTATGCACTTCATTGCTTCCAATGCGATATGGTCTCTACTAATATTACTTTCCATTTTTAGTCCTCCTATAATTTAAAAAGTTTTGATTTTTAGTTTTATGTAATTAAGCTTGACTATGACTTTCAAAATTGAAACTCATAGCATGTGATATTGTGTGCTAATTTTCTTGATTAACTTCTTGCTTATCCGGCGAAGCTGACGCGCTTTGTCAAGCTCACAGGGTTTCCTACAGTACTGATCAATTAATTCAGCACTTTTATTGAGGATAAGGATAAGGTTTTGTACGTCAGTCTTGGATATTTCCATGAGACTATTTTTTATAGAACCCTTGGAACCTTACTACATTCATATATTCAGGTGACTTCATTAATCCGTCGCCCATTCCTGAGAGTGTTTCTGCTCCGGCTTCATCAATTACGACTTTTGAGTCAATTTCTTTGGGAACTCGAAAGCATATTTGTACCGGGAAGTTTACTTTTGCATCACCAGTGATTACATTTACTGATGCTCTTTGCGTGGCAGCTACTATCCGGAAACCTAATGACCGGCCTTTTTGAAGAAGAATTTTGAGGTTTTCTTCAAGTGACTTTTGCATGATAATTTGATTGCCTACTTTTATTTTAAGTGCTGCTCCTGAACGGGAGGCGGAAACTGCATCTGCAAATTCATCGAAAATGATTAGTTTCTTGGAACAGGCCTCTCTGCTTTTAGCTCTTCTTTGCATCTCCTTAACGAGTAATTGCATCTGCTCTTCAATTTCTTCTATCTCGTTATATACATGGATACCATTGTCTGCGTATGAGCAGAACTCATACTTCGGATCGAAAATAGTGATGTCTTTAATTCCGGATAATTTAGCATACTCGATAGTGGATATGATTGATACTGATTTACCTGAACCAGTTGCACCGCAAATCAACATATGCGGAGTTGAATGATTATTAAGATCCCAGTATATCGTTCGACCAAAGTTATCAATGCCAATAGGCATTTTCTCACCATTCAAATGTTTGGGGTCCCAAAATAGGGTTTCTGTCCGTTTCTTGGGTGTTTCAATAAATAGGTATGATTTATCTTCATACACCATCAACTCTTTACCTATTCGGACTGATGATACATTTAGAGCATTGGCCATATCAAGCCCGTACTTCATTACATTAGCTATTTTAACTCCAGCTGATATCTCAAGTAGATAAGTATTAGAAGAATATCCGCTGATTTCGTGCGCTACTCGCACGGATAAACCGAATGAACGTAATACATGTTCGATCTTCTCTGAATTTGTCATATTTTTATCGGATAAATCATAAGTAATAAAAGTGGCTGCTTTTTCTCGGAAAGAAGTGATTGTTTTGGGATTAATAGAAGCGAGTGAAGCATCTCTAATTTTTCTCTGTCTTCTGGTAATCAATTCTCTTTTGTTTTCCGGTATATCGAAATCATCTACTTCGGCTATCATTGTTTTAGCCCAGAAGTTATATAATTCGGCTTTATCAATGAAGTTATCATTATCATTAATCATATAGACATAATCCGGATCAGAAACCGCTTCAATCATTCTTTTTAATGGTTCGTACAAGATTGATTCATAAAGTCTTCTCGTATCATCAGTTAAGACAATCTTGAATTTCTTTAACTGTGGCGAATTATCTTGATTTTTCGATTCTTTATTTTCCACGAACCATACTTCATCTATATGTTTCCCTGTTTGAGATTCATAGCATTTAATGTAAGTGATCGCTTGTTTTCCGCAGACAAAAACCAGTTCATCATCATTTGTGTACTTTGATTTGCTTTTATGGTCGATGATGACTACTTTTCCGTCTTTCAGTTTAACAACAAGATCAATGTTGGCATGGCATGGGAGTGGGATGTCCACTCCATTAATGATTAGCCATTCATCACACCGCAACTCTACACCTAAGATTTCCTCTATATCAGAAGTATATAGAGATTGCTCTTTAAAGAAGTTTCGTATTAAATTTGTTACAGCTTTTGTGGCTTTGATCTTACATTTTTCGATGGTTGGAGTTGTACTTAAGAGTTTCCATGAATTGGCCGGAACCTCTTCTATGTAAGCAAAGGCTATTTCTTCCATGTCTACAATAGAGGTATTAAGCCCAGTACAAAGGTTCTTGAAGAATAACTCCAGTGCTGTATGATATGCATTGCCCGCTATCGAACTCGCAGAACGCTTTGAATGTTCGTGATAAATTTCCGTCTTTTCGAATTCTTTTTCGTTACGGGCAAAAGTTGTAACTTTGCTGTAGCTCCAGGAATCAATCAGAAAGTTAGAAAAAAGTTCCTCTACTTGTTCTTGGGTAAACGCTGAATACTTATTCATTACTATAATAATTTTGTAGGTTTCTTTTTCTTCATTTCTTTTTTCTTGGTAGCTATCTCTTCCTTTACTCCACGAATAGGCTTCATTAAATAGTCTACAGAAGCATCACCATCCTTTAAAGATTGAAGTATTCCTATCAAGGTGGATATTTCATTTATATTAATCTGATTGACAGTCTGTCTTCCGCATAATTTCAAGACTTCTTCTTCGGTTATTGCATAATCATTCTTGAAACTATTGATAATTAATGTCCTTTTTTTGAGTATTTTATCTGCATCCGACAAGTCTCCTGTTATCAATCTTTGAGCTGCCTCATACACCCGGTTAGTAATGGCTTGTGGTATGACAGCAAAAACGGAATTACGGTAGGCTATAGAGTTTGCTGCATTGCCTGTAACCGTAATCATGTCATCGGAGAATCGTCTGCCTTTACTATCTATTATATTCCTACGAACTTCGAAAGCGGATGCTACATTGGTCTCTAAATCCCAGCATGTACCTCGACTGATAACGTGTTTATCAGTAATTTGAACGACCTTAGCTTCAGTTCTTATGTTTCCCCAATTAGATACCATTATTTTGGCAAGATGCACTGATGGCCCAGTGATTATCTTCTCACCACGTGGCAATGCATATCCGCATGACTGGGCAGTTTCTTCGTTCATGGTAGCAATAACTATCGAATTATCTATGCTTCGTCTTATATCTCTTGGATATTGTTTGGCAGTAGATATTTGTGAGTCTATGTTTGCTCTCTCTATTGCGTCCACTTGCACCATCTGGAGTTTTTGTGCTTCCACTGGAAGACTCTCATAATTTTCAAGTTCCATAATTCTTTGTTTTTTAGTTAACTAATTCATCTTTGTTTTCATTGCAGAAGACTAATCTCGTGCCTGATTGGATGAGTATGGAGTATGAATTGCGTTTCTGTATTACTCCGGTTATAATTTCATACTCCCAAGACCAATACCCGGATTCTGATACGAGGTAACGATGACGCACAGTAACGGTTGTGCCTATTGGAATTTCTGTTAATTTCATTCCTGTGGGGGTTGAATTATTCAATTATCCTTATTTTTGTTGTGCTTGATACAGTTATCTCATTATTATCAAGATGAAGAACTATTCCTCTCTCGCTATAGGTTACATGTCTCAATACTCCTATGTAAAAACGATCATTTATATAATCCCCACAATGATAATATCCATCATCTGTCAGTGACACCTTTTTGCCTATGTAGTGGCCAAAGAAGGCATTGTAAATTGTTTTGCTTTCATTCATTTTTCTATTTTTTTTCATCTTCCGGAAACTCATTAAACCTTCTACATATCTCTTTGCAAAGAGCGTTAGAACTTTCTGTATCTCCCAGATGGATATTCGCTATACAAAAATTCATACCATCCTTAATACATAAATCAGCGTCCACTTCATCCGGTCCAAAAGCACGCTCACCTCTTGCCGGGATGCATACTAATTTCATTGTCTTAGTATCGCATTCTCTCTGCACATACTCCCATTTTAGCTTTATGTTCATACTTTTATAGTATTGAGCCATACGGGGGACGTTCAACCCCCGTATGGCAATGTTTATTTCTTCATTAAGTCAATGCGTTCTTTCAGAGTAAGCAGGTAGTCATGCATCTGCACTTTTTGAACCTCCATTAAAGCAACCTGGTTTTTACCAGCAATTTCAACAGCATCTTTTCTTCCAAGGAATAGGACTAACTTATTATGTTTATCCATCAATTCATTATATTCGATAAGCAAACGGTCAAGAGGTGTATCAGCTGCCTTATATGCCTTTTCAAACACATCTTTAGGCGACCAACTCTCGTAGCCGTCTTCGTATACCACTTTGTAACCTTCTTCCCCTGCCTCCATTGTTTTTGGAATAGCATCAGTAGGAAGATACACTTTACCATCCTTGCGAATTGCAGGTGTGGCTTGAACTAATTTTGTTCCAATATACTTTTTCATAATTTATGTGGGTTTTATAAAGCCCTCCCAAGGCTCATTTCTTGTTAGTTTTACTCAAATTTTACTCATGGTTTCTGCAAACTCTTTTTCAAAGTCAAGTGATTCACCGGAAATATTCGCAAGTGTTGCTCTAAGCATAAAGTTACGGAAGGCTATTTGACATTTCTCTTTTGTTTCCTGCTTCACCATTTCGGCAGCTTCTAAGGCGTGTTTTTGAGAGATAACGCTGATATACTCGTAGTAGCCACCTGCTACGTCTGTGCGCTCTGCTATATATTGCTGCACTGTTTCTGATATTGTTATTTTATTCATATATTTCTTGTTTAGAATTACTTCTTTAAAATCTTTTTAGCAGCAGTTTCAATGACTTTTATGAGTTCATTCACCTTGCTGTAATCACTATTCTTATTACTCAACCTTAGTTGAATTACAGTACAAAAGGCAGTTTCAAATTCTTCTGCTTCCCAGTCTCCGAAGTCATAATGAAAGAACCAATTATTAAAATTAGATATGCTTTCGTCAGATGGTACATGAAGTGAATAACCTGCCTGTGAGTCCGTATTTATCTCTATGGTAATGTGCGCAGCACTAACGCCGAGTTTCTTCATATCAGATAAAAATCAAATGACCGCAACGCTTGTTAGGGCAAATTGCAAACTTATCTTCCTCTGTAATAGTGATAGTGTGCCACTTGTGGCACTTCTCGCAAAAAATCTTCTTATTCATATTTATTTTGTTCTTAATCAATTACTATAGCATTAGCTACTTTAGGTTGAATGGTAATAATATCTTTACCTTTATCGCTTTCCACTTTACTGATGTATAAACCGTCAGCATCTTCACGAAGAAGAAATTCTTGCCCCTTTAGTTTTAATCTAAATGAATTGCATTCCTCAGCGGGTTTATCTCGTTTTACAATTTTCATATATTTGTTCCTTCTTGATTAGATTTGAATCAAACAAAAACATGAATTAAATTCCCATGAGTATCTTTCATAGCCTTACAGGGGCACGTACCTGCACGATAATGTAAGCATGTTGTATTACATTCTTCAGTACATACTCGACCAATTATCGTATGCGGTATATCTTTATCTATCAGCCCTCTTAATTCATTACTATTATTCATGACGAATATTTCGCCATGAATTTCAATTGTTAAATATTTTCCCTTCATTTCTTTGTTGTATTTCTTTCTTTTGCTCTCTTACAACATTCAGTTACCATGCAGAACTTACACCAAGACTGCAAGGTTTCACGTATTACTCCTTTACGCTGATACTTCAGGGGATAGAAGTAGCTCAGACGGAAGTATTGCCCGCAGTGGGTGCAGCGTTTGTGTAGCACCCCATTGATATTCGTGTAGTTGCTCTTTTTTCTGCCAACAGGCAGACCGTCACTTCCAAGTACTATCATGATGCCATCTTTTTACGGATTAAACCAATGTTCTTTTTCACCAGTCCGATGATCCTATCATGGTATTCGGTAACATTATTACATACTCCGCGAGACTGTACGATATCAAGTGTTCTCAGATTGATTTCTATAGTTTCAATGCGTTTGTCACCGATGCGTGCCGACATGACTAAAGAATCCTCTTTTCTGTAATACTTGTTAGCAAAAACGCAATGGTGCATTTCCATACCTTCTTTCAAGAAATCCATGACACTGGGCAGAACACAGATTTGTATAAGATCATCACCAAAGGCGATATCCAGAAACTTACCTTTCAACTTCTGGTATAGTTTCTCATCCTTTAAGGCCTGTTGCAACTTCTTTTCTGCTGCAATCTTAGCATCTAACTTCATCTTAATCTTCATCACCTCGTCATGGGCCTTCTTTAAATTTGCGGGGCATAAATATTTAGGTGAACGGAGGTCTCTTCCAATGGCGTCAGACATTTCCAGATAATCAAAATACATTCTCAGATCAATTCTTTTGCTAACCTTGAAACCATGCCGTTTTGCTATCTTTATCGCTGGCCAATACTTTCCTACCTGAGTTATATTATCCTCCATATATTCCAATAATTCCTTTTCTCCCTGTTTGATTAACGTTTCTACAAATGGATATCGTAGAAGCATCTTGAATAGAATATCAGGAATTATGCCATGATAATTATCATCAATTCCTGCGTATTTCAGTTTTGGAAGCAAACGGAGGGTTTTGATATAACTGGCCCAAATGTGGTATTTACCTTTTATGCCACAATCTGACCGTATTTCCATGTCTGAACTCCAACACCAATGGTCATAAGCTCCATAACAATAGCTGGATGATCTGGACATGATTACTTCAATACCTTTTGGAGATATCCAGTTCTGAACAGCTTCATTGATCTTCAATTTAGCAGGTTGACCAACGCGACAAGACTTGGAAATAACATAATGCCTTAGTACTTGGAAACCTTGGATTGTAGTGATGATAGTGAAATATTGAGGCTGAGGTGAATATTTAAGTTTCCGGCAACTTGTTACCTTCAAGTGTTTACCACAACATGGACAATGCGTTCCTAATAAGGAATATGATAAGTACGATTCTTTGGCTTCAAAGACATTTCCGCACTCGGTGCACCATATCTTTTTAGCTCTGTAGAAACCTTCCAAAGTGAAACAAACCTTTTCGGCCCATTTCTTTTGATAATCGGTAATGACTGGAAGTTTAGAATGAAGCACTACCACCTGTTTCTGTAATTTAGTCTTTGGTTCCATGGTATTAGAATAAACTCATTTGTTGAACTTCGGGTACTTCTTTCTTAGCCCGTGACGACTTTTTTCTGAGTAAAGCATATTGTTCTTCAGTCAGACGTTTTATAGCAGCTTCACGGGCTTTCTTTTTGTCCTCTTCGGTAAGTTTAATTGGCTTGGCTACTGGAGTAGAAACTGAGGTTTTAACGTTAGCCGAGATCTTGTTTACCTTGATGTTATCTTCATCATAATAATGGATAGCCAATCCGAATACTTCTTCATCGGACATACATACGGCATTACCTCGTTTCTTAGCTTCTCCCATAATATAGGAGCAGCATTCGGTTAGATTTTTATTTGCCTTGGCATAGACTACAGCAAACAATTTGTCTGTTTTAGCCCGTTTATCAAGGTAGGACTTGATGGCCTGTTTAAAATCGTTGTTGCTCATGATTTTATTGATTTGATAAGTACTTAGTTAATATGCGTTCGATTGCTTCGCCATTCTCTTGGTTGATCCATTCCTTGGCGACATTCCATGCAATACTTTTTGAAGCTTTGAAATTATCTATTCGGGTAGAATGGTGAGAGAGTTTACCTTCGGTAGGTTTAAGGCCTTTGTCATGGAGTTGGCATAGCCCATCATTGAAGAATACGCAGTATTCATTGCCGGCTCGTGCTTGTAGCATGGGAATGACGTTTTTGGTAACTCCCATAATGATACCCACAGCCCAATAGGTGATTTCTAACTTGTCACCGTATCCGGCATCAATGATTTTTTCTATGTCTTCAGGTGTTCCAAGACAAGGTGTGTGGCATTGTTCTTTGCACAGTGAACATTTGCACTGGCATGGCTTTCGTCCTGTCTTACGCATGATGCGCTGTAAGACAGTTTCTTTAATTAGTAAATTCATGATTGTTATATTTAGGAATAGTTATAAGATCATTAAGAAAGCCCGAAGTTCTTCGGGCTCCCGATGTTCCTTACGGGACGGCTACGCTTAGTAGGATATACGGCTTCCTGATTATATATAGATGGCAATTATTCAGATAAAACCGGTTCCTATTCTCACGAACAAGACCGGTGCAATTTGGTAATCGTAATGATTAGGCTAACAAAGAGTTTTCTACCTTTCATACCAACTAACTCGTCCTCACGGATTATTGCTCCCCGCCAAGTTGCAACACTTACGAACCCGAATCATAGACGGGGCGGGGAGAGGTTATATATAAAACTGGTTAGGGAATACTGTTTAAAAACCGCTTCGATATTCACATACCAAAAGCGGGGCTATAAATCTAAAATTTATATCATGAATTTATTAAAAGATTGCCTTCTATCTTCACAGACCGAAAGAGCATATTACTACATAAACAGACACTTTGGTTAACAAAGGATCTTGAAACCGAATATTATATAATTCATGTTCAAATGTCTACAAAAGCTCCGGGGCAGTTCCCCGGAGCAAAACACACGACTTCAGCTACTTCATAGTGACACTCATGTTGTTTTTCGGCGTCTTTCCGTCGTGTCAGCCGGAATAAATACCGGGCAGCCCGTAACAAAATGAGCTTTGGGATCACTACTTCTGCTTCATCCATCCTAAAGGCTTGTGGACGGTGCCGGAGTCGAACCGGCCTCACGGATATTGGTGCACCTCACCGTAGTTTCAGCCACGATATACATAACCGCCCGTATGTCCGTCTATTCCGGACTGCCAACATCATGAACCGCCATGTCGTCACCGTCAACTGCTGCATGATTTTGCAGAAATCCACCTCGATTGATACCCTTTGGACTTATATGGGTTTTACCATACTCTCTCAATCTACTACTTTCTTTCATATATTGGTCGCTCCCATAACGACCTCAAATTTCCGAAAGTGGTGCGTTCATTGATACAAGACTGCGGAAAGCAAGGGATTCGAACCCCTGTAACCTTTTGGTTAACCTGTTTAGCAAACAGGCGCGATAAACCACTCTGCCAGCTTTCCATGTACCCGTGCTCCGAGGAACACGGGATTTTCTTTATTTCTAAAATTAAAATTATTGTAGAACACCAACTTAATGGTGATTTAAAAGTCATACTTACTACTCTGATATATCTCTACAAGTTCATTATGATAGAAGCGTTTTGAGACTTCTACATAAAGCGTTTAGGCTACTGTTTTATCGCCTTCAACTCAGCATCTGCTATGTATATCAGTTTTTTAGGTGGCACGACTGAAACCTTGCAAATCACACTGCCTATATCATTTAATAATGCTTCTCTTACCGGATTCGAACCGGTGACCTGCGCGATGAAAATCAACTAACCTTTAAACACGAGACAAACAACAAATTGAAATGCGCTGCTCTACCACTGGGCTAAAGAGAAGGTGGTCGGGAAACTCGACCTTATTTATCAAAGTAATCTTGAACCGTTCGGGAGAGTTCCCTAAGTCTGGCTGTAGGATATTCTATTTTCCCTGGCCTTTTGCACGGTTGGATCTTTCCTTGTTTATACCAACGGAGGACATTACCTTTCCCAAATGTCCTGAAGGCTTCATTTTGTGAGATAAAAGGCTTGTCATTCTCATCCTCTTTAATGTAAGATGCTAATTTGGCTGCTACACTTGTAATGAACGTGTCAAATGTCACAGATTTATCAATAAATTGAATTTCCATATCTCAATAGCTAAGATTGTCGTAGTATTGCTTATTATTCATATATGTACGAACTATGTCTGTGTCCGTAGCATCATCACCAAGTGTAAGCACGATTTGCTCATAAGCTTCTTGCGGCATTGTATAGAGGACTTCTTGATTATAGTCCTGCCGACCTGCAATTCCTAAGATTGCAAATGCCCCTGAGACTGCAAGAATCATACAGAGGACTTTTGAAGTTTTATTCAGATCCATATACTTATTGTTTAAAAGTGATTACTTAATGCTTACTGGCTTTTGGGATAAGGCACATCCATACTCTTTGAGTGCTGTGCTACGAATTAAATCGGGTTGTTCACCTTCAGTTGCAAAGCGGAGTGCATAACGCACCGTGTTCTCTGATACATTGAAGCGTTTAGCCAATTTGGGTATCACGCCTTTTTCGTACAAAATTCTATGCTTAAAGTATGTCATATTAAAAAAGGTTTATTACATTTGTAGATTAACTATTCCGTTGAGGATTGCTCAACCGATTGTTTGTTGATTACGGATGCAAATCTAAAGGAATATATTCTTTTATCAAAGCGATATAGAAGAATATATTCTTTAAATAACAAAAATTAACTGGAAAATAATGACAGTCAAGGAGAAAATTCAGGAATACCTTGAATATAAGGGTGTTTCACCGACAGCTGCAGAGCGTGAACTTAACTGGGGGGTAGGTGCTCTTACTAAAGCTAAGAGTATTACAGTAGATAGGGCAAAAGAATTTCTTCTTTTGTATCGAGACCTGTCCGCAGAGTGGCTTTTACGTGGTGAAGGAATGATGCTTAAATCTTCCTTACCAGATAATATTGCTGAAACCTCTTCATTGGTTGAAGAACTTAAAGCTGAAATTAATATGCTTAAAGGTGAAAATCGTATACTCCGAGAGCTGAATGGTCTTGGAGAAAGAAAGGGTAGTAGTAGGAGTGTATCATAATTGATATAAGTACAAGGAAACGAATAAAATAACTATAATAATGGTGAAACTACGAACTCTTTTACTTCTTGCTTTTTGCATGGTTAACTATATATCTTTCTCTCAAAATATATATAAAGAGACTGGCAAGTTTTATATGCGTGGAGATTTATATAAAGTTATCCAAGGTGATTCTGCTACCATTATTGCGGGTTTGGAAACAATGAATGATTATGGATCATATTATAAAATCAATTTGTATATTGAGAATCGATTCTATTCGATATATGATTTTGAGCCGAAGAATATTAAGGCGCAATATATAATATATAAAGGTAAGCAGGACAAAACGAAAGAAAGGAATGCAGTTAGTTTTGCTGATTTTTCCAAAAAAGCAAAGAGAAAGGTAAATACTGCTGTAGCACTGGCAAGCGTAGGAGCATCAATGCAAGCCTTGTCCACGGCTCCCACCCAAAATGTGACATACCATGATAACAGTGGGAATAGTACCACAGTACGAGTCTATGATCAGTATTCAAAAAATAGAGAGGTACAGGATGATTTTGATAGAGTTGGTAATAGTGAATTCTTGAAAAAGCAGGATATTGACTCCAGGAAGAATGCATATTTACTAAAAGAAACTTTGTTTCACAACAGCGAACTTGGTGGATTCGTATACATTAAGTACATTGATTGCAATGAATTGGTTGTTGATGTTCCTCTTAATGGTGATATATTCTCATTTAGTTGGACTTTAAAAGATAGGGAACAAAGTGAAAAAGAACGTGATGATATTTACAGATGAATGATAGAAACCGATTAAATGACCTCATTAAAGCAATAATTTATTTTAGGATATATCTAAGAAATGATGGTCTTTATTGCTTAATATAGCTGTTTAAAATGAGTCTTTGGAGGCTAAAAAGACCAAAAAACGATGAAAAACGATATTTAAAAGTTTTGAAATTGATTAGAAATATATAGCTTATTGCTGATTATCAGGTGTTCATGGCAGCGGCGCAGGCGGCTATTGAAGATTTGAAGTAAAATACTCTAAAATCTTATATTTATAGGCTGTAAACCTTTTTTAAATAGGTTTACAGCCTATCTTTTTGGAAAAACATGTATCTAATAATCAAATATTTGTTTTTTCTTTATTATCTTTGCCATCACTTAAACTGTCTGATTACCTAATATTTTAATCACCAACTTTATGAATCTGGATTTTTCTACATTATATGCTCTTTGGGCTACTGATTTTTTTCAGAAGAATGAAATACTGCTGCTTTGTTTTGGGGTTATTATTTTATTGCTTCTGGTTATTATGATTGTTGTGTCCATCAATAAAACCAAGCGTTTGAAAACATTGCAGCAACTGAATGAAGTGGCAGAGGAAAGCAATCAATTGAAGAATGCCTTTATTGCCAATATGACGCATGAAATACGTACGCCGCTCAATGCTATCGTAGGATTTACAAATGTGCTTGCCGAAACTGATAATTTAAGTAGAGAAGAGCGGATGATTTTTCTGAAAGAAATCAATGATAATAAAAACTTCCTGGTTCAGATGATCAATGATTTATTGGATTTTTCGAAAATAGAGGCCAATACAATGGAATATAAAGATGGAGATGTGGATGTAAATGCATTGATTCAGGAAATATGTGCTGCGGAGAATGCACATCCCAGACCATCGGGTATTCAGATCGAGTTTGTAGAGAAACTGCCTCAATGTCGTTTAATGATTGATCGGGTACGTTTTGCGCAGGTGATTAATAATCTGGTAAAGAATGCATTGAAGTTTACAGAACAAGGTAGTGTCAGAATTGGATACCGTCGTCTGAGTAATGATAGTTTTTACTTTTACGTAGCTGATACAGGTTGCGGTATTGATGAAGAAAGCCGCCGTGCTATTTTTGAGCGCTTTGTAAAGATGAACTATAATATTCGTGGTACAGGTTTAGGTCTTTCCATCACAAAATCCATTGTAGAGCACTATGGTGGTGGCATTGGTGTAGAGTCGAAAAAAGGAGAGGGATCTACTTTCTACTTTACTTTACCTGCCAGTGCAGAGTATAGGGAATATGGGAAATTTTAATATAGATGTTTTTTTAACTTTTTAATCCGCCATTTCTTTTAGTTTCTTAAAGTGGCGGATTACGCCCAGATAATCCCGGTCTGTACAGACATTAAATTTGTTCCATAAATCACCGAGTACTACCGCACCTCCGAATCCAAAATCTTTTATTTCCAGAATATTGTCGGGAGTAATTCCACCTAAAGCCATGACTTTAGTATCGATGATTCTTTCTTTTCCTGCCGCACGCAATTCTTCGGGTGTGTAGCCGGAAAGAATTCCTTCCTTGGATATGCAGTCATAAACGGGACTCATGAATACATAGTCGTAAAAATGTTTTTTACTTTTTACTTCTTCTACAGAATGGCAGGTATAACTGACATGCCCTGAATAGTCATGCGGTTCATGTGGATTGCGCGTATTTAAGTGAATGCCCATGAGGTCGAATTCTTCTTTTAGATAAAAGTGCTCATGAGTGACGATACGCCTGTGATATTTTTCTGGTATCAACGTTAAGAGTCGCTCGGAATACATTGCAGGTGTTTCCGGTTTTCGCAGATGTAGAATATCCAACCCCTCTTCAAAGAGTGCCGTGATAATCTTGTCTTCTTCCACAAAAAATGTGGGTGCTGTGACTACAATGAGCTTCATTTCTTTTGATAAACGTTTATGTTAGCAAAGTTAATGATAAAAGCTTTCAGTAGCCAACGTTTTTCTTTAAAATATGTTAGATAGGATATGCAAAACGCACCTTTGGGACTGATAATTCCCGCAGGTGCGTTTTTTTTGAAAAAGAGTTTATGATGTTGTTGTTATTTCATCCGGCTGCCTACTACATTCCAATCAATGATACCCCAAAGAGCATTTACATGATCGGCACGGCGATTTTGGTAATCGAGATAGTAGGAGTGTTCCCAAACATCAAAGCCTAGCAAGGGGGTAAATCCTGAACGTACAGGGTTACTGCCATTGGCTTCTTTGGTAATATGTAATTTACCATTTTTATCTACTGATAACCAAGCCCAACCTGATCCGAACAATCCTACAGCGGCAGCTGTGAATTCTTTCTTGAAGTTGTCAAAGCTTCCAAAGTCGCGTTTGATGGCTTCTGCTAATTTTCCTGTAGGCTCGCTTTGAGCGGGTTTCGGGGAAAATTGCAGGAAGTAGAGGGTATGATTTAATACTTGTCCGGCATTATTGAAAATTGCTCCATCCGGTGCAGTGGCTACTATAGTCACTAGATCTTTGTTTTCATACTCTGTACCCGGTACCAGGTTATTGAGGTTATTTACGTATGTCTGTAAGTGTTTACCATAGTGAAAATCTATGGTTTGCTGACTGATTACAGGTTCCAATGCATTATTTGCATACGGAAGTTTCGGCATTTCGTGAGTCATAATTATAAGCATTAAAGATGTTAATAACGTATTCATAATTTGTCTTGAATTATGGTTTTGTTAATATAACGTTTGGTATCTTATAAATGTTCTCTCAGATTCTATTAATTTTTCCAAAGTAAAATATAGTTTGTCACGGAAAACCGTGAGAAATAGGCATATATGAGTGAAAAAGTCGTGAAAAGAGTTGTTTTGGTGAAAATAATATGTATTTTTAGAGACTTTTTATGAATTTGGTATTATGAATAGAACATATTTGTTGGATGAGATAACTAAAATCCGTCGGGTTATTATTGAAAAGAGTGGAAAGTTTACTTTAAAAGAGTGCGAAAGCATTGCTGCTGCTTTGGAGGTGGATAATGTTTCATTGGTGGCTATGCTGGAGGCAATCAGGAAAGATCTGTTCCCTCAGAAGTTTGTTTTAAACTTGAAAGATGCAGAACGCTTTCAACTTTTGCGGTCTACCCTTCAGAAGAATGTGGAACATGTTATTCTAAAGAAAATAGCTCCGGAGCTGGCTGTGCTTGCTGAAAACTTCAAGAAGCCTCAGGCAGATAGTGAGGTGTGCCAACAGGCTATCAACAAGCTGCGTATTCAAATAAAACCTTATGCAGAAAAGGTGCCTAAATTGGTGAAGTACCTGAATGAATATGCTGATTTATGTGAGGCGAATTTCCTGAATGTACTTAGACTGAAAGTGCTTCGAATCAATTTACGTTTCTTGCCTTTATTGAAAGAAGCGAATAATTTGTTTGATACTTGTGACAATACTTCCGATAAAGAATTGTATTGGAAGATGGCTGAACAGTTGTATTTGAATTTTCCATCACTGTTTAAGGAGGAAGTTTATTACTTTAGTATTATTCGGGGTATTTTAGATGCATTTTATAGAAAGTCAGGGCAAGAGACTATTGTACTGGATATTCCAGCGGAAATATCATTGATTGAGGAAGGTCAACCAGAGGAAGTAGAGGCTATTGAGGAAAAAACGGAAGAAGTCCTTGAAGAGATAGAAGAGAAAAATACTGAGATTGCGGATGAATTGGTTGAACCGGCAATAGAACAAACGAAACCGGAGGTCGAACAAGTAGAACCGGAAATAGAATCGGTAGAGAGTGAACCTGCTGAAGTTGTTTCCGAACCTACTGAAGCAAAACCGGAACTTGTTGAAGCAAAATCAGAACCTATTGAGGATAAACCAGAACTTGCAGAAGCAGATGTAAAACAGGTTGAACCGGAAGTTGTACAGGCTGAACCGGAAATGAAGCAAAGTGAGCCGGTTGTTGTTGAATCAAATCAACCGGAAATAAAATCGCCAGAGCCTGAAGTGAAGCAGCCGGATCCGGAAAGAAAAGAAGAAGCTCCTGCTATTCAAAAGAAATCCAGAAAATCTATATATATAATAGGTGGCTGTATATTTCTGATCTTGGTTTTGATCTGTTTGTATTTTGTGTTTGCATCCAAACCTAAGCCAGTTGTTGTACCTCCGGCTGTGGTTGCTGACACTATTACTGTGGTGCAGGATACCACGACTGTGGCGCCTGTTGCCACTCCTAAGGAAACTCCGGTTAAGGCTGTAGAGCAGCAAAAGCAGCCTAAAGTTGAAGAACAACCTCAATCTAAAGTCCAGCCGGAGGCAAAGACTCCTGTTAATGAACCTCAACAACAGGCCGAACCTGAGAAAACAGAGAAAAAAGCTCAGACTAACTCTTTGGAAGCAGCTCGGGAAGCAACGCAGAATGGTGATTACAAGAAAGCATTCGATATTTATAAATCTTTAGCCAATGCCGGAAATGCAGAAGCACAATATTGTCTGGGTATCATGTATGAAACAGGAAAAGGCGTTGATATCGATATCTTCGAAGCTGTTATGTGGTACCGGAAAGCTAAAGCGAAAGGCTTTTCAATGGCCGAGCGTAAGCTGTTGGAGCTAGGCTACAATTAGAAATTAAATTCTTATTTATTTACTATAAAAACATATCTGGTTATGAAAGGAAAGGTTTTTTCTTCTTCGCAAGATTTGTATCAGGATCAAGCGAAAATCCTTTTTGATTTTTATAAAGATGCGGCAGAAAAAATAGTGTCGCAAGAAGAAGAATTAGAAAAGGAGATGGGAGAATTAAAGAATTCGTTGACTATGAATGCTACGGGTAAGAAAAAAGCCCAGACGCAGATGTACGTAGGAATTGGAATTCTTGTTGTCGGTCTTGCATTGATAACAGTAATTGGGTGGCTAAGTATTGCTATTGCAGTAGCCGGTCTTTATTGGGGGATGAAAAACTACAAGCTGTTTAAATCCAGCGGTAAATCCATTGATGATGTCGGAGTGGAGTTGAAAGAACTGGAAAACAAGCATCAGCAGATTTTCAGAGACTATAAGATTGAAAAGATGGGGGTGGTTTATGTCCCCGTTGCCAGTCAGGTTCCTTTCGAGAATAAGAGCTTTGTGATAGATCATACCGGAAATAGTTCAGTACAGAACTTTGAACTGCAATTAGTTAATAACCAGGGAGCACTTTCCGAGAAATTGAGAGAACTGGATGAACTCTCCACTACGGCTCCTTTGGTAGAAGAAAGTAAGGGAGTGGAAGAAGTTTCCACAGAGGATTATTCAACATCTATACCTAAAGTGAAGTTCTATGATTACTTTGGACGTATGGATCGTAATCTGCGTGACAGTGCTTATTTCTTGTCGGACTTGCATACTGTTTCTGTAGGCATGCCTGTCATTCCTCCCGATTCGCCGGTTATTTCTTATTTGAATGAATATGGTACGGCCAATCCGTCGGGAGCGCCTGTGCTGAATGTATTTGATACGGCAGCGTATGATAAGGAAATAGAGCAATTTAATTCGCTGAATGCAATGCGCCATTCATTGTCTGACCAGAGCGAGCAATTTGAAGATGTATTACGCCGTTTGATTTCAAACGTGGGGTATGCAGTACAGACAATTGCGGCAGCGAAGGTTAAATCCACTAATTCGCTGGTGGAAAGTTCTAATCAATTGCTGTTCACCATTCTGAAAACCTCTTATAATCACTATTCACCGAAGTTGGAGAAGGATGAGCTGGAGAAAATCCGCCAGACGAATTTCAACTTCCGCGATACGGTGGAGAACTACACACCTTTCCAATTGAAGGAAAGTTCACGAATGCGCTATGATATGAAGGATCATTCGTGGGTTGCAGAAGACGGAAGCCGTACGACAATGCCTTATGGTATCAGCCAGATACAAGAAGAAATCGTAGCACCTATCGTACAGAATCTGTTAGCGGAAACACGACTGAACCGTTTGGATATCTATAATGACATTGATAATCAGAAGCGTGATTATCTGAATCAATGGCACCGGGAAACTCAAGACTTTTATGGGCGTAACCGGACTTCCGGAGATGATTTGATTAATATTATGCGTAGCAACTTGACAAAATTCCTTGCTGCACAATCCACTTTTGAACGTCTGGATCGTATGAAGGCACGGATGTTGCAACAAATGATGGATGGAGATGCTCAGGAGTTGGAGGAGAATGCTGGAGATAAGCTGGAAAGTAATTTGCAGCAATTTGCCGAACAGTCTGAATCATTCAAACAAACTCAGGAAGAGTTCAAGGAATATATGAAAGCTTTGCAGAGTGATATTAATGAACGGGCAAAAGTTTATGGATTCATTGAATTCTTTGATGCCAGTCTTCGCGATAAAATGGCAAAGGAAATCGTGGATGCTAATGATAATGTAGCTTTGTTGGATGATCGTCGCCGTCCTTTGGCAGGCATCAATCCTTTTTATGCATTTGCTTCGAATATTCCGCCTGCTCCTGCTGTTGAGGATTGTGTGGAAGAATATATGACTTTGGATATAGCTCAGGTAGCTACCGACTCATTGCATGAAATTGCTGAGCAAGGACAGGATGTTGTGTTCAATCATCATGCTGAATTAGTGGATGACAGCGAGGCTATGGACTATTCAGGATATGCTCCTCAAAGTGCAAAAGTGACTGAAACCGTAAACGTGGATGAACCGGCGGCACAACCCGAAGTGGCGGAAGAAGCGGAAAAAACTATTAGAATGGCTCCGGTGGCTGAAGCTGTGGAACCTGTACAGCCGGAAGTTCCGGAAAATACAGAGACAACAACGGCTCCGGAAGTTCATGAAACTCCTAAAGCATCGGAGACAGCGGACGAGTTGGACGATCTGAGTGATTTGGACGACTTGGATGATCTGGACGATTTGGATGACTTTAGCGATCTGGAGAAAGAGAAATAGCATTCATAAACTTGAAAATGAAAGATTATGGCAAAATATGATGTTACAGTGGATACCCGCGACATGGCCAATAAAATAGATACTGTATCTAATAAGGTCTCCGGGGTCACAACAGCAGTGGTTGCTATGGAGGCGGCTGTTATTGCTGCCGAAAGGGATGCTACGAACAAACTGTGCAAACGGCTTAATAAAGGCTTTTTCTCTCTGGTTACTTCTCAGATAGAACAGAAAAATGCCACAGCGTTAAGCTCGGTAAATGCGTATGCGTCCGAATTGATACAGCAACAAGAGGCGTTGCTTGATTTGAAAAAGAGAATGGGAGATGACTTTGTGATTCTGACAGAGCGTTATTCTAAGTTATTCCGAGGACTTGATGTAGCTCTGCATAATCGTGTTCATGAGTTGGACAAACCTGTTATTCGATTCTGCGAGTGGGATGTTGCCATTACTTTGAACCGTCTGAATAATCTGATTGGTACCGTTCCGGTTAATCAGACGGAATCTCTGGCTACTACACAAGCTATTGCCGCCGCCCATATTAAGCGTAATGCGCAAGCTTTAATTGCACAAATGACTAATTTTCTCACTACATGCAAGCAGCAAAGCGCTAAAATGCAAAGAATAAAGCTGAACTCCTTTGTTGGTAAGTCTGTTCTTCGCTATTTGCCTGCTATCATGTTGGTGAAAAAAGGAGATAGAGGAGAAGTGGTGGAAACGAAACTGCCTTCAGGACTTGAACAATTAATTGGGCAACGCTCATGCACGAAGATACGGGAAAATATGGAACGCACGGTTGAAGGTTCCGGATGGGAAAATGTTTCTATAGAATCGCAACGGATGGTGGCTGGAAAGCTGGAACGACTGATTGCAACTTCCGATCTAAATGAAAGAGTGAAGGAGAACATGAAGAAACTTATGGCCCGGAATGAAACCTGGCTTAATGTGAAGGAGGGTTGATTATGGGAGGACGAAGACATATCTTACATGATGTGATCCGGAAGAGCGAAACGGTGACACTCACCGTAGGTGATAAGTCAGCTTCCAAGACTGTAGTTCTGGAAGAGCCGATTGATATCTATCTGGAAATAGACGACAATCCTTATAACAGTAGCGTACACGATTGCAGTAAACATATTGAAAGCTTGCGTAACTCTGTTGTGGCATGTAATGCAGCTGAAGTTGCCCATAAGATAGCCAGTACTCAGCAAATCGGTAAACATATATCCAAAGGCTTTTTGGGATATATCACTGCCAGTCTGGATATGCAAAATATGGAAGAGTGCTCGAATGTGGAAGCCGTAGTTGCCGAATTACAGTCTCAGTCTGATGAACTTGCCAATCGTAAGTTGGTGATGATAGACGACTATGATATTCTGACTACCCGTTACTCCGCTGTTTTTGAGAATTTGGACAGGGAGTTGGTGCAGCGTATTCACATGTTGATGGAACCTTGCTTCCGCTTTGTGGAAAGCAGCCGCAAGGAACAGTTGCGCAATACGGACTCATCTCTGTCGGCAATGGCATTAGTTGGGCATAAAGAGCAGTTGGATGTACAGGCACGTATTTCTGCTATCACAGTGAAGCAGCGGGCTGCCGGATTGATAGAGAGTGCCAAGCAATATCTGCTCGGGCAAAAGCAATTGGCCAGTCATATAGAACATGTGTTGATTGGCGGATGTAAAAATGCCCGTTGGATGTTGCCGGTGGTAGTAGTAGAGAAGACTGTTGCTGGTGGCAGTAAAGAAACTGAGGTCGTGATGAATGAACAGACTGCACGTATGGGAGTCAATGACTGGAAAGTACGTCAGAATGTTCAGCAAGCGTCCATGCCTGCCATGACACAAGAAGATAAGCAGCGCATTGGAAAGCATCTGGAGAGAGAGATTCAAAGATTAGGTTCTTCAGAACATGAAAAACGGGTAGCCGGAATGATGAGGAAACTTGCCGGGAATTTTTTATCGTAAATACCGTTACTTATGTTCTATAAAATAGAAGTAGAGTTATGAAAGAATTGAAAGTAATAAGTTTGGAGAATGGAGTGATTTTAAGTGAGAATCTGGTAAAAGGTTCTATTCTCCCCCGTACATCTGCTGAACTGGAAAGGGATGTGCTGATACAGAACGATACCATTGTAGAAGGGGCTGTTTATGCCCGCAAGCTGGAAATACAGAATGGAGATGTGGAAATACTTGGTGCGGTGTTCACTAAGCTTGAATTCCATATCAGCAATAATGCGAAAGGGGATATTATCTTGCGTAAGACGGTAGCCACTTCGGATTCTCTGGTGTCGTATGCTCGTGATTGCCGTCCGATGTTCATGGCTGACATCAACGGAAAGACTGTAAAATTGTGCAATGCTTTCGTTGCCGGCAGTATTTTTGCGGATGAGGTGATATTGGAGGACTGTATAGTATTGGGAGGAGTTTTTGCTACGGCTAAGTTGACCATGAAAGACTGTATAGTGGGAACTTTCAATGCGAAGAATGTAGCTGTTAGTGGGGATATAAAGTTGCTGTTACCCAGCGCATTCAGTGGCGAAGAAATGCAAGTCACGAGTGAAGCTCGCCTGTTCAATTTAAGTCTGGCGGATTTGGGCGCTCTTTATAAAGGAACTCCCGAGATGGAAAATACAGGTATTATAGAGATGAATACCTATTCTGACGAACAAGAATCTCAACTGTTTGAAGGAGACGAAAAGGTACTGGTGCATTGCTATTCGGTAGTAGGAAAGGTGTTGGCTGCGGATCTGGTCAATGTGGATAAATTGAGAAATCATTTCCTGATAGGAGCTACGGCGTTGGGAAGTCAATTGCTGAAAACCTATGATCTGGGAGTTGATGCGAATGGAGAGCTTTGTGAAATTATTCCGGAGAAGGTAGCTGATTTCTTCTTTAACTTGTTGCATGGAAAGATACAGGTTCGTACTTTGGAAGGCTCTTTTTCTATTCAGGAAATTGCGCAGCGATTATCATAAAATAGAGTGATTATATAAAAATACCGTCCGTATTTCATTATGCGGACGGTATTTTTTATGGTTATTGCTGATAGATAATCTGAATCTTTTCTGTATTCTTGGCATCTCCCCGATCTGTCTTTTGTATCCAGCGTCCGGTACTGTCATATTCATAATAGGCATTACTGTCTATTTGGTTACCGAATTCGTCATACAAGAATATGAGTGAACCGCTGGTCTTATCACTATTGACAAGAGTCTTTTCAAATGTGATCTTTGTCAGATAACCATAAGTATCGTATTCATATACATCCACTTGTTTACTTACCTGGGTGGGTAACGGATCTTTGGGCAATGGGAATGTCTCTTCTCTCTTGATGATCTGTCCCTTCTTATTATATTGGTTGATTACGGAAGATACCGGAATGTTTTTCTCGTAAACTGTCTCTCCTGCCAGCAGACCGAGTTGTGGATGATATTTTCTTATGATCAGTTTTCCGCTCTGATAGAAAGCAGAATCCGAAAGAATGACACCCAGTGTGCTGAAAGCACGCAGGCGTTTGTACACCTCCTTCATGCCTCTTTGGTTTACCTGCACTTCTTCTACGCAGTTACCTTGAGAATCATACAAGAAATTAGTCTGTAGGGTAGTGGTTCCCTTATCTTCCGTAACTTCCTTGATACTAACCAGTCTTCCGTTTTCATCATACGTATAGGTTTTCTGAGTACTCTTTCCATTCTTCGTCTCATTGGATTTCATCAATAATCCATGGGTGTATGCTTGGATGGTAGTAGGATTACTCCATACCAATTGTTGCTCAAAAGGTACGCGTAACTTGTTGGCTTTATCACGGAATTCCTTGTATTTATGAGTTAGGAGGTATTCTTTGATGAGTCCCAGTTTGCTTGGAGAGTTCACTTCCAGCTTTAGTGTCTCATAGTCAATACTGTCTTTTTTGTACTCCAGAGTATTGGTATATTTTTTATCGCCTGGACTCAAATAAGGGGCCTGCTCATATTCTGCAATAGCCTGCTTAATGGAAGCTATGGCCTGCGCTTTGCAGATGTTACCGTAAAGATAATCATCATAAATAGAGAGAGCCTGTGCCATAGACTCCCGCTTGGAACGCCCGTTGAAGAATGTGTTGAGCCGGTCATGATCGAAGAATCTCTTAAAGTTACTGGCAGATGGTGATTTCTGTACGGTTTGGAACAGCAGACGATTGTATTCTATCATAGCTTCTGTTTTATACTTACCATCAGCATATTCAGTCAGATATCTTTCGCATTTCGGAATGTTCTTGTTGCGTACGAAATCTTTCCATAATTCCTCTTCATGTACATCATACAGATGTTTTCTGCTTTCATCGGACAATTCATATCCTGATGCTTTTACGGCATCTACCAGAGTGCTGGAATAGACTAATTTATTGGGATATTCATCTAATATGGCACTGATGTTATCTTCCATACGTTTACGGATTGCGGCCGGATCAGCACCGGCTTCCTGACAGATGGAAATAAAGTTGGCTTTGGTAGCATCTACATAAGCCTGGAAAAAATCTTTGGCAACGGTTACCTCTTGCTGATTCCAGATTTGATCGCACAAATCGATTAGTTTGACTTCTGCTTCAAAAGCTGTTGCTGTTTCAGCATCTAATTTGTCCCGGTTTTTTGTAAATTTCTCATTCTCATTGTTTACAAGAAATTTCAAGAGCTTTTCTACTTTACTTTGCTTTTGCGCCATTACAGGCGAAGCACATGAGAAGGCCAACAGGCAGATAAAAGAAATGTAAAGTCGCATATTTTTAATTTGTTCCATAGTTTCTTATGATTTTAGTTTGAATAACATTGTACAAATATAAAAAGATTCTTTTAATTTTGCATACATGAATGCGAATTATATCGAAGAATTGAATGAAGGACAGCGCGCTGCAGTGCTCTACAACGAGGGTCCGTCATTGGTTATAGCCGGTGCAGGTTCTGGAAAGACACGGGTGCTGACCTACAAGATAGCATATTTGTTGGAGAATGGTTATCAGCCATGGAATATATTGGCTTTGACCTTTACTAATAAAGCTGCACGTGAAATGAAAGAACGTATTGCCCGGCAGGTGGGAGATCAACGGGCACGCCATTTATGGATGGGTACGTTCCACTCCATATTTCTACGTATTCTGCATGCGGAAGCTGCGAATATTGGTTTTACCTCACAGTTTACCATCTATGATACGGCAGACAGTAAAAGTCTGGTACGCTCTATCATAAAAGAAATGGGGCTGGATGAGAAAGTCTATAAACCGGGTAGTGTGCAGGCACGTATCTCGAATGCGAAGAACCACTTGGTTTCTCCTGCGGGATATGCCTCTAATAAGGAGGCTTATGAAGGTGATTGTGCTGCCAAGATGCCTGCGATCCGGGATATTTACCATCGTTATTGGGATCGTTGCAGGCAGGCGGATGCCATGGATTTTGATGATTTACTCTTTTATACTTTTATTCTTTTCAGAGATCATCCCGAAGTACTGGCACGTTATCAGGAGCAGTTTCGCTACATTCTGGTAGATGAATATCAAGATACCAACTATGCCCAGCACAGCATTGTGTTGCAGTTGGCAAAAGATCATCAGCATGTGTGTGTGGTAGGGGATGATGCGCAGAGTATCTATTCTTTCCGAGGAGCAGATATTGACAATATATTGTATTTTACAAAAGTGTATCCCAATACGAAAGTATTCAAGCTGGAACAGAACTATCGGTCTACGCAAACTATTGTCTGTGCTGCCAACAGCCTGATTGAAAAGAATGAGAGACAGATACGCAAGGAGGTCTTCTCTGAAAAAGAGAAAGGGGAAGCCATCGGGGTGTTTCAGGCATATAGTGATGTGGAAGAAGGAGATATTGTAGTCAATAAGATTGCTGAGTTGCGCCGTTCGGAGCATTATGCCTATTCAGATTTTGCCATACTTTATCGGACCAATGCGCAGAGCCGTGTATTTGAGGAAGCTATGCGTAAGCGGGGTATGCCTTATCGCATTTATGGCGGTCTATCCTTCTATCAGCGTAAAGAGATTAAGGATGTGATAGCTTACTTCCGGCTGGTGGTTAATCCTAATGATGAAGAAGCATTCAAGCGTATTATCAATTATCCGGCCCGTGGTATCGGAGATACGACAGTAGGTAAAATTATTACTGCTGCTACGGAAAACAATATCAGTCTTTGGGCTGTGCTTTGTGAGCCGCTGACATACGGATTGAATTTCAATAAAGGCACGCACTCTAAATTGCAAATCTTCCGTGACCTGATTGGTGGATTTATAGAAGGAACAGTGGAGAAAAATGCCTATGAGATTGGTACGGAAATCATCCGTCAGTCCGGCATTATTAATGACGTCTGCCAAGATAATTCACCGGAAAATCTTAGTCGCAAAGAGAATATTGAGGAATTAGTGAATGGTATGAGCGATTTCTGTGCTTTGCGCATGGAAGAGGGTAATCTGAATATTTCATTGACGGACTTTTTATCGGAAGTATCATTGCTGACTGATCAGGACTCGGACAATGGGGATGATGAGAAAATAACGCTTATGACCGTTCATTCTGCCAAAGGGCTGGAATTTAGAAATGTATTTGTGGTGGGAATGGAAGAAAATCTTTTTCCTAGTGGTATGGTCGGAGATTCTCCCCGTGCGCTGGAAGAGGAGAGGCGTTTGTTTTATGTGGCTATCACTCGCGCAGAAGAACATTGTTTCCTTTCGTATGCACGTACTCGTTTCCGTTATGGGAAAATGGAATTTGGTAGCCCCAGTCGTTTTCTGAAAGATATCGACATCCGCTTCCTCCGCTTGCCTCAGGACGCAGGGATTGGTAGTAAAATTGATGAAGAGGCCGGATCTTTCCGTAGGGAACATAGCGGCGGTTTCTCTCGCTCACCTCATGTTCGTGAATCATTGTATAATACGGAAAAAGAAACTCCGCAGCGTTCCAAACAGCAGATTATAGCTCCAAGCGTTCCGCGCAATCTGAAACGGGTGACTCCGGCAACCTCTTCTTCTACACCCACCTCTGCTTCTGTAATGGCTGTGCAGCCGGGACAACTGATCGAGCATGAACGTTTCGGTTTGGGAGAAGTGATGAAAGTGGAAGGTCAGGGCGATAATGCCAAAGCTACCATTCACTTCAAAAATGCGGGCGACAAACAACTTTTATTGCGCTTTGCCCGTTTTAAGATCATTGGTTAAAAAAGAAAATATGATAGATTTCAATTGTTTTCCTTCTCCGTGCTATATCATGGATGAAGAATTGTTGAGAAAGAACCTCACTCTCATAAAAAGTGTTGCTGACCGTGCTGGAGTAGAGATCATCCTGGCATTTAAGTCTTTTGCTATGTGGCGCTCGTTTCCTATATTTAGGGAGTACATAGAGCATTCTACAGCAAGTTCTGTTTACGAGGCACGTCTGGCACTGGAAGAATTCGGTAGTAAGGCACATACTTATTCTCCCGCTTATACGGAAGCTGATTTTCCTGAAATCATGCGTTGTAGTAGTCATATAACTTTTAATTCTTTGTCGCAGTTCTGTCGTTTTTATCCAGAGGTAGTGAAAGAGGGAAGTGGCATTTCTTGCGGTATTCGCATCAATCCGGAATATTCCGAAGTGGAAACGGAACTTTATAATCCTTGTGCTCCCGGCACCCGTTTCGGTATGACGGCGGATTTATTGACTGAGGTGCTGCCGCAAGGTATTGAAGGTTTCCATTGTCATTGTCATTGCGAATCTTCATCTTATGAACTGGAACGGACATTAAAACATTTGGAAGAAAAATTCTCTCGCTGGTTTCCGCAAATCAAGTGGTTGAATCTGGGAGGTGGTCATCTGATGACGCGTAAAGATTATGACGTGGAGCATCTTATTCAACTGCTGAAAGATTTGCGTGCTCGTTATCCTCATTTGCGTATTATCCTTGAACCAGGTTCTGCCTTTACTTGGCAAACCGGCGTATTGGTTTCTGAAGTAGTAGATATTGTAGAAAGTAGTGGTATCCGTACTGCCATTCTTAATGTGAGTTTTACCTGTCATATGCCCGACTGTCTTGAAATGCCTTACCAGCCTGCCGTACGTGGCGCTGAAATAGGAAATAATGGTGGTTGTCATGTGTATCACCTGGGTGGAAATTCATGTTTGAGTGGTGACTATATGGGCGACTGGAGCTTCGACCATGAATTGCAAATCGGAGAGCGTATTGTTTTCGAAGACATGATACATTATACCATGGTGAAAACAAATATGTTCAATGGAATTCACCATCCTGCTATTGCTATGTGGACCAAAAAGAGGAAAGCTGATATTTTCAAGCAATTTTCTTATGAGGATTATCGCGACAGAATGAGTTGATAATCAAAAGCCTGCCGCTTTCGTATGGTAAATGTGTATTTTTCTTCGCGAAAAAAATAAGTAGAATGTTTGCAGGTTTGGAGAAAATATCTACCTTTGCAACCGCAAACGCGGAAATAGCTCAGTTGGTAGAGCATAACCTTGCCAAGGTTAGGGTCGCG
>OGHH01000464.1_pt1 | contig 42362 bp, 45 predicted proteins | sample 1571471 | NCBI WGS metagenome assembly OGHH01 (sample SAMEA2581936, study PRJEB24529) | metagenome | biome: Human gut stool | place: China | collected 2011
TTCTCATTTCCAGACTTCAGGGAGTCGTAGCAAATGACGATATCTCCATACTTTATATTGCGGAGAGTAAGCTCTTCCATTCCGTACAAAAGCAACCCAAGTGTTTCGAGACAGGACTTGGTACATCTGGTAAGTCCATTTTTTAGGAACTTGGTTGACATTTTCTGTCTACCGGCTGAAAAAGATACCAGTGTTAAGACAGTATCCTCAAGATACATAAAATCCGGCGATACTATAACGTCATGACCTCTGTATGAGAATGTTTTGGTTATCACTCCCAAAGTTTTCCTGTTATCATAATTCAAGTAGCGACCTACTAATGCAATGGTTTCGGCGATCATCGCTTCCTTCTGCACCGATGGAACGGCAATTCTCTCATATTCCTGAGTTATGAACTCATTGACCTCGGAAATGGTCTGATATTCGCCCAACTTAAACTTCTCAACCGCACTTTTGGCAATTGATGAAGTCTCTAAAATCTCCGTTCTTCCCTCCTTTACTTTTATTTTCGACAGTGATTTTGCTATTGGACAAAAAGAACTTGCCCTCCTTGTGTTGTTAGTGAATATTTTCATAATTCACACCATCCTTTCTGCCCGTACTTCATCGGGCTATAAATACTCGGCTAATATATATCAGCCTGTCTATAATATACAGACGTAAAATAGAACGAAAATGTTGCAAAATAAATAAAAAAAGAGCAGATGAGGAAAAATTTCACTCATTTGCTCTTCTCTTTCATCAATCGTTTTCAGCGATTATCTGGTAGGCAATACAATCAGCTTTACGCTGTGCAATTATCGGATCCGAGATATCCTCCAACTCCTTCTCAAAAAGTGATGTATACTCTTTCTGATTCTTCCGGGTTACTACCCTGAAATCCGACAATAGAGATATTTTCTTTTTGATGATTCTTCTAATAGTTGGAGAAAACTCATCTTCGATATTTTTTTCCTTACCCTGTTTTTCCCGTACTTTTGTACCGTTTCCCATAGTTCTCGTCCTTTCTGTTCCCGCATAATGGGAACCTGAATTTAACAGTTGAAATGTCAAAACATTTTGTTTTATATAATATACAGACGTATAAAAAACTGAAAATGTATATAAGTTTTCTAAATTTTATTTGATTTTCTCCCTAGTTTTTCCTTGTGCTGGGTAATAAAATAAAAAAAATACCAGGAGTCATGACTCTTGGCACTTTTTTTTGATATGCATAATTTTTTAATTATTTGCAATCTTCCTTGCAATATCTATATCGGCAACTCCATCTTCCACCTGCGGAATAGGTACATATTCAATAGTGATCCCGACTCTTGCAGCTTTATCTTCAATCATTTGTTGTAACTGATAGTAAGACCAGTTGCGGAGCAGATATTTTGACTCGTCATCATTGACCTTGGAGCTGAACCCTGAAAGATCAGGCATACGAATAAGTCCCGCATTATGTTTTACGGCAAAATCAACAGCTGACCTAGATGCTTTGTGGTTAAAGGACTTAACGAAATTGCGTTCCCTAGCCTTAAATATTTCTAATTTTTTCAGTTTCTTCCCTCTTCCGTGTCCTCCGTTGGTATACTTTACAGCTTTTGCTAAACTTCTATAGCTTTCCTGTATGTATTTCCTATAATACTCTAGTTCGTGACCAGTTCCAAAAGTAAAATAGGACTTGCTATCATTTAAAGCCCCAATCATAGCAGTATTTATACCCAGGCTTAAACCTAGAACGGTATTTTTTCTCAGACTCTCTAACCTGTCCGCTGGCTTTGGAATCTCAAGTGTAAGATTGAGTATAATTTTATTTCCGGATAATTGTATGGAAGAACCACAGTATTGATATTCCCCAGTGTAAACCCTTTTTATAGTCGAAACTAACTCATTTTTGTTTTTGGGGTTGGCACCTAAATTCATCCTAAATTGCAACAGGGAAGGAGTACCATTCCCTCCAAAGTCAAAATAGAGAGGAGCATTTTTCTCGTCCATGTTTGCTAACATAATCTCATCAGAATCATACCCGTGCGAAAATCCCATTGCAGATTTTGCAATGGAAAATGGAGACATTTCCTTGAAATTCTTAACCTGTCCATTCCGGCAAGAAATACATCCATTAATAATTTCTCTTTTTAGACTTGCATTTAAGGCATTGCTCCAACTTAACCCGTAACCTCCACAAGGGTTATCGATGATATCTGAAAAACTTCCGTTATTTAATCGAACTGCAGCATTGAAGGTAGATCTGTAAAGCTCTCTCGCCTCATCAGATTTTAAATCATAAAATCCGTTAATTCGCATTGTATCTATTACCTTAGATATAACTAGATTTTTATGCCTGGACTCAGCTTTACAGGCATTCCGCACAAATGTATATACATAGTCATTGAGGAGAGCCTTTGTAATTTCTCCTTCAGATATGTAATCACTGTACATGTCCGCTTTTTTATAAAGAGAGTCAATCCATTTTGATAAACTATCTTTTCTTGTTTTTTTTGTTTCTTCATCGTCAATTTCAGCTTGAGCCTCGATAATTTGCTCCTGGACTCTCTCGAATGAGAGATTGATGTATTTATCAAATCTCTTCTGCCACTGATTGTTAAGAGGGGCAACGGGGATTAAGGTTATCTTACGTGATACTATATATTTATTAGCCATTATTGTTTATATTTCTCCTTAGTCTATTTGTAATATATTGAAACTCATAATAATTTTATCAGATATTGCCATCATAAAAAAAGTGACTACAGAAATATATATTATGTAAATACTACTGTAGGGACTCCGCTTACAATGAAAATTTTGTCTACTTGCCAGTTGATTACCCTATCAAACCATAGGGAGATCTCCCATAGTGTGACATTATACTCTTTAAAAGCCTGGTTGATTACCCTATCGAACCATAGGGAGCTCTCCCTGTGATAGGGAATTTGGTGAGTGGATACATGTCCCTCACCTTCAGGCTGTCAACTCAGCCCATCATATTTTTATATTGTTAGTTCTTCTCTAAGCTCTCGCTTGTACTTATAATAAGAGTTTTTACTAATACCAATCAATTTAATGGTATCAACATCTGTAAGAGAACCATTGAAATCCTTACAGTATTTCAAAATGTCCTTTTTGGCTGCAATACTTTTCTGAGTAACTAATTTTTGTCCCCTTTTTATGCCAATCTGTTTTCCTTTGATGCGGGCGGTAACAATACCCTCCTCGGTTCTAACTCTCAGATCCTGGACTTCTTTTTCAGCTTGCTCAAACACTGCTCTGATCTGGTCCTTTGCCAGGTCAACAGCGTAACTATTGAGAGCATCAATTATTTTAGAGATGAATCCGTCTGTTGAAGTACTCCCGGTGCTCACGTTGATTTTTATGCTATTCTCAAGAGTTTTTTTGTATACCTCGCTATTAATATACGGTTCTTTCAGGAATACGAGATTAACACCTTCATTGAATAGTTGCTCATAGAGCTCCACCGCCTCATCCGCATTTCTGCTCATACGAGAGGCTGAGTCGAATACAATAGTATCTCCGCTTTTCACGCAGTTGTTGACTAATCCATCTAAAACTTTCCTGCCAACAATTTTTGTGCCAGTAAATATTTCCTGTTTTATAATGGCGGATGGATATTCTTGCCGGATATTCCTGATCTGACGCTCTATGCTTTGGGATTTAGTGCTGATACGGCAGTAACCATAAATAGACATCAAATCACCTCTTTCCTATCCTTAACTTTTTTATCCATGAACGCAACATTTCGTCTGTGCAAATGTTATCCTTTCCCAGGCAGCTATCCATCTCTGAAACAACCTCTTGAACGGTCTGACACAATATTTTGTATTGCATCAGTGTTTCTTCTGTAGAAGATAGGGAGTCTTTATAAAAAGGAATGTTTGCATTTACTTCGAGGTTACGAATAATGCTCCGGCATAAATCAATCCTGCCTATGGTCTGCTTGTAATTATCGGGATCAACAAAATCTTTTGCCATTTCTGAAACTCCTGTATACATTAATAAAAGCCGCACATATCTGTAATATGCTCAAAACAAACGACCATTTTTTCAGATACGAAAAAAAAGTGATATTTTGAGATAAATATATGTACTTTTAATACAATTATACCATACCTTTGTTTTAATACAATATTTTGAGATAAAGATACAGCAAATTAAATACAAAAATTTCTTGGATACGAGGTTCCTAATAAAGTGACAAATAAAATCCCCAAATCAATATCTGCAATATGTTATAAATATTGATTCAGGGAAATTAATCATACTGAGTCTCGTCGCCCTGAGGCATCCGCGATCCCTTTGCAGATTTTAATATAACCTTCGATTTCTTCATCGGAAGGATATTGTTCCTTTACTCTTTCCCAGGTTTCTTCCATCCATTCAGGTTTGGATTCCGGGCGGATCATCGGAGTGATAATCGAATAAATACTTTCGAGTTGTTCAAAAAGTCTATCCTTCAAATCCTGCTTGTCTGCCATATAACTTACCTCCTCTTTTATTCATATCTAAATTAACTGGCACGTATATCACTTACAAGGAGTTGCAGAGTGCGAGCACCTTTATATTCATTAATATGTGGGAAAAACAATATATTGAATACTTTAGATATATTGTTGATACCGGAAATGTCGGAGGCAGATCCGGAAAGCTCATCAAGAATATCCTTGGCATCAAAACTAATGCACGTATTGGTTCTATTGGTTTTGTCCTTTGCCGTGAATTTTATTGTATTTCCTGATTTTCCGAGTATCTGAAAATTTGATAAAGTCACATCTTCAGCCATGAAAATAGGCTTTCTGTTTCCATTTCCAAATGGTTCAAGCTCCGCAAGCGAATTAACCAGCTCAAAACTGTTCAGGTCAAGAGAAAAACTGCAATCAACCTCTATCTTAGGAACTATATCGTCCTCAGAAAGTCTACATTCCGCATTTAACACCTGACGAAGGGTGTTCAGATTTTCTTTTTTTATTGAGAAACCTGCGGCAAGAGGATGTCCTCCCACCTTAATGAACAGGTCTCTGTGAGCATTAAGATTTTCAAACAGATTGTATTCGGGAATACTCCGACCAGATCCCTTCAAAACTCCATCTTCAGTTTCCGTCATAACGAGTACTGGTCGAGCAAAAAATTCTTTGAGTCTGCTTGCAACTATTCCACATACACTCTCATGTAACCCGACTCCATTGCATACGAGTATTTTGTCATCAACCAGGGATGAGTTTAATATTTCTTCCTTCAGCTTGTCCGCACCCTCATTTGTGATCCTTTTTCTTTCTTCATTGAGCAAGACAAGTTCCTGTGCTTTCTCTCTTAACTGTGGAGATTTCTTATCGAGTAGAAAATCCAGGGCAATCCTGGCATCATCCATTCTTCCCGCTGCATTGATCGCCGGTCCTATATTAAATCCAAAATCATAGGTGGTAAGAGGTTTCCCCTCTTTCCCCATAACTGATATAAGTTCCTTAATTGCGGGAATGCTGCTATCAGTCATATATGAGAGAGCTTTTGCAACAAATTCCCTATTTTCGTCAATGAGCTCCATCATATCACAACAAGTAGCAAGTCCAAGAATTTCCATAAAATCCCTGTTCTTGTCAATGCTGAGATTATGCATAGAATAAAGCTGCTCCAAAATCTTATACACTACGCCCGCACCACACAATCCTTTGAATGGATACAGGCAGCCTGGCTGATGGGGATTTATTATGGCATTTGCTGTAGGAAGAATAGCCTTTCCAGTATCATCAGTGATTGGTTCATGGTGATCTGTTATAATAATGGTAAGGTTAAGTTCTCTTGCTTTATCTGCTGCCTCAAGAGAAGATATCCCATTGTCACAAGTTATTATTGTGTCTATGCCATCTTTACAAGCCTTTTCTACCATATTCACGTTGAGTCCATATCCATCAGTCACCCGGTTTGGGATGTCTACAGAAATTTTTGCTCCATCTTCGTGATAAAAGCTCCAAATTTCGGAAAGTCCATTGTATAAAAGATAAGCCGAAGAAACTCCATCGACATCATAATCAGAGCATATCCGAATACTCTTTCTGTCGGCGATCTTTTTGTCCAGGATCGTACATCCAAGCCTAAGATCCTTCATTGCAATTGGGCTATAATGAGAGTCCCAGGCAGAGAAATTCTGTTTGACCTTCTCTGTCTTAAATCCCCTATTAATAAGTACGGAATTTATAATTGAATTTACATTATCCAAATTTGAATTTATTTTTTTCATATTCCATACTGCTTTTGTATAATGACTCATTCACATCCCCCGTTTCTACATATTCTGCATGTCTATAGCTTACTTGTATTAATCTGCAAGCATTATACACAAAACTTTTGCATCTTTATCGCCATACCAATCCGTGAAATCTGCTTTATCAGATGCATTTGCAAGGATCGAATGTTCGTACTCTTCTTCGCCCATTAAATCGCAAAGACCAACTTCATCTTCATTGCTGTATTCGCTATCATTCAAGCTATAGCAATTGTCGGTGTGAAATTCTCTCGGATAATACTCTCCCCTTTCCCTTGCCCTATATACTTCTAACTCAACGTATTCTCCAGCATACATTTTCTTTACTTCACCTACAGTCATGTTCTTCACCATTTTTCCATTTTGGAAATCCTTTCTTTAATCTGTTTCTTATTTTATCCTAACGCGTGGGCGTTTTTTTTACACGGTTATTCCAACTTGAACATTTTTCCCTGCTTAACTCCCTTGTTTCGGTCTGCTCCTTTCTCGTAGGGAGCAATATACACGGTTTTCCCACTCTTATAATGCCTGTAATGTCCCCGAACGTCCCAACAGTCAGTGACTCTCTCCCATTTCCTACTCCTGATGGTTTTCTCTGTTTTGAGATTATTCGTCCTAAACTGGATAGAATTAAGGGAAAAGATTTTCTGTTTAGGAGCCTCGTCCGGTTTTGCGGAACTCTTTGGAGTATCTGGCTTACCACTATTTGATTCAGAGGATTTTCTTTTTTTTGAAAGTGTTTTTTCTTCTGGATGCTCGATCAGGTAATTAATTATCCTCATGGTGGATAAGAATACTGAGCGCACAACATCATGGCTATCATGTATCAAGGTGAACCCATTCTCTTTTGCAATCTGTATTGCTTCCTCTGCTGTCTCGGCATACCCCTTATCCTTTAATGCTACAATTGCAGGATTGCTTCCAGAGACTTGCATTTGTTTGTCAGACGAAATTTTGAGATTGAGAGAACCTGCAAATACGACAGAACAAGTTACTCCATCATTTTCCGCTTCATAAGTTCCGTAAGGAGAGGCTTTTCCGCCATTGCAAACAGTATACTCGGCAAGATCCACCATTGTATCTGTTGAAATCACATCCTCTTGTTTCCCCAACCCTTTCTCATACTCACTGATGAATACGTCTATATAATACTCGATTGTCCCATCTTCTTTGATCTCCGCCTCAAATGGCAAAAATAGGTTCTCGTAATCTATATTAACATAATCCTCGGCAAAACTGACCGCAGCCTGTCTATCGGGAAGATAATTCAACAGTTCCTCTATAAGAAAGTCATAATGCCGAGACTCTTTCATCGGGTATCTGTCATCCCTATAAGCAACAATAAGTCCCTCTTTAAATACTGGCATAGCTGCACTTTCACGGGACTTATCTACCAGATCCTTGTATTCATCCGCATTTTGATTTATGCAGATAACATTTCCTGTTGTATATAGCTTTTTTACATCCCAAAACAGTTTTTTGGTGGCTTCATAAGAAGCTTTTTCCATTGATTCTCTTATTTTTCCCATAGCTACCTCTTTAAAAAAAACAATAGTCTAAATTTTTATCACTGACAATAACATGGATTGAATGGTTTTACGAACTTACAACATTTTCCCATTTTCTCCAAACGTTTGTATTCTTAGGAGTTCCGTCAATCCAATCTAGTATATCTGATATTTCGCTGCGGGATTGATAATAGATGCAGCAAGTTTCCCCGACATAAATTGAATCAACTTTATTCCTTATATATTGGATTTTCTTCTCTCTTGCTGGCAAGTTGCAATTAATCCATGAAATAATTTCTTCATTTCCATAAATCCTTAGACGCAACTTTTTAACTTTATTCCCTTTTCTGGTTTTCACGTTCATCAAATCAAGAACTGAATGAAGCTCCATATAGGCACGAACAAAATCCGGTACGTTGTAAATTTCTGAAAGGTTGGGGAGTTTGCTTATGTTTCTCGCCTTGATGCACCACTGAGGTCTCCCATCCCTATCTATATTATGCTGAGAAGGATAAGCTTCATATGGGACTTCACTCTCAATTATCCTTGAATAATAAGGATCTAAATTTCTTACAAAAAGGAACTCTTTCCCATTTCCTTTTGCAATATAACCAGTCCCGTATGCTATACCCCAACTATAATCAGTCATCATACCCCTCATAATTGCTACAAACAAATTCCTTGACGTTTTTCATGTTAACTTCTAATCCTCGTTCAGACATAAGCTGCCCCAAATTAACTATTGTATCAGAGTGATATTCTTTCCAATCGTTATGACTGAGAGAATAAAATTCATCCGTCCAAATTTCCCCACTTCCCCTGTCAAACATCAAATGTCCGTATCTAGGACTATAATATCCTTCTTTATTCGTGCTTTTATATTCACCTACAGCAGATTTTAACCCTTTTATTTTCATTCATTAATCTCCAATCTTATATTATACTTATTACTCTCTACAACTGATGGTCGGTCTGTCTTTCCGTGTATCTATCCAGTTCAAATTCAGATGGGCTTCCGATTGTCTCCACAAAGTATGATCCATTCCATAGTTCCCCTCGGTATAGCTTGTCCCTCAGATCGGGAAACTCTCTCAAGAGAATGTTTCCGCTTATCCCCTTTAAATACTTTACTATCTGAGTTGGCGATATCTTGGGTGGAGCTGCTATATAGCAATCTACGTGGTCTTGATCGTAAGCCTTGCAATTTAGAACAGTGAACCCTTTATCATCGCCTATCATCCGAATAACCTCTAAAAGTCTGCTTTCAATATTTGGTGAAAGCACTTTCCTTCGATACTTGACACACCAAACAAAGTGATAGGTTATGCAATGAACGCAAGTACGGTCCTTATTATATCCCATATATATATATCCTTTCTCTTAATATACGTATAGTATATCACATTTACTTTGCAATGTCCAGCTTATAAGGCATTTTACTTATACATATAGTTGGCATGCGGTACAAAACCTGAGAAGGGAGTATCAAACCAAAACAAGAAAGGGGAAGAAAACCCTAAAAAAAAGAGAGAGACTAACTGAATTAGTCTCTCTCTTTCCAATATGGAACTATTATCAGATTACATATTAAATGTGTCAAATTTACATCAATATATCTCAACTTAAAATCAAAGTCTGCACCCTGTATAAAATGATTAATCTTCTCTTAATGGTCTTAATCTAATTGACTTTCTGTTATCATCTATAGTGCCAATAAATTTACCATTGCTATCAAAATCATTATCTGTAATTTCGTAACATTTGTCATCATCAAATTCTCTCAACATAACAAAACATTTATGTTCCCATTTATGATCGCCTCTCTCATTTATAGCCCTCTCTATAATCTCTGCATAATCCTTATCTGTTAAATCCAACAAATGATTCTGTGTATAATCATCATAATCAAGTCCATCATGTAAGATCATATCTCCATTGTTATCGAAAAAATCATCAAGAGTAAGACCATTTTTCTCTAATACCATATCAAAATCCCATGACCGCCAATCGCTGCCATCATTTAATATTTCGGCTATATCATCGTACATTTCTTTGAATGTTTTATAATGATTATATATATTCATAGATGATAAAGGTGCTTTTACTAATTTATATTTTTCATCCATTTCATTAAGACAAATAGCCATATATTCCTCCATTTCAATTATACATAAAGTATCACATCATCATGTAATAATTATATCTTATTTAAGCTACCTTTTCCAGTGTCTCCCAACCTTGAGATACGATTTCTAAATCTCCGATATTTTGCTTCCATAATAACTGATCTCCTTTCTTGTTTTCATACATATAGTATATCACATTCGCCTTATAATGTCCAGTTTATAAGGCATTTTGCATATACATATACTTGAGATAATGAATCCCCCCTTTCCCTGGATAAACCGTCATTTGTAGAAAATCAGAAACAAAAGAGGGAGAATCCCCCCCTTCTTCCTAGCTTAGTCCTATATCATTAAGTGAGAGATAACACATTATCCCGCAATCTGTACTTATTTCATCCTCGATTCTTCCCCTGTCCGGATCTAACTCGTCAAGGAACACACCGTTTATGCAGCTATGCCCTATTTCTCTTTCAAGCTTCGCCCTGGATTCAAAAACTTCGGGGAAGTCTCTTCTGATCTTGTTCCAGTAGCCCATTCCGCCCTTGACACAGCCCACGCAGTTGTTGTTCTGGTAGCCTAGATCATACATGAGTGGGCGTTTAAGCCCCAACCTGTCAGCAAGGGCGTGGCAATCCTGTTTGGAATACCTCTTTTCTATAAGTGGAAACTCATGGGAGAACTCTGGAAAGTTAGCAATAATGCCATCAGCTCTCCGCTGCTCAGTGCTATCCATGCCCCACACGTAAGTCAGATTGTAGTCCTTATGTTCATTCTCCCATTTCTTCCTAACTGCTTTCTTCAACATTCCCGTACATGGTGCGCCATGCGGGGAATTGATATATTTATACTTTCTCACCACCTCTTCGACATTGAAAAATCTGTCTGATTTTAAGATAGTTACTTTCTTGCCAATAATTTTCTCGCAGTCTGAAATAAACCTCAGACTGTCTGGGTGCTGGTCTGCAATGTCAATGTATATCCATTCATCAACATTTCCCGCTAAATATCCTGCAATAAAACTTGATACTCCTGCCGACAACCAACATACTTTGTAATTTCGCATAACACCACGCTACAAATCACTTTGTAATCGTGGACAAATAGACAATCGGCTTGGATTCATTATTAAGTGCTTAGTTAGGCACAGCCACTCCGTCTAGTTTTATGCATCAATTCACCATTCTAATCTTGATACAACCTCGGTCTACCGAGGACTCGTTATTCCTTTCTTTCAAAAAATCTCACTGTTTCGTCAAATACCTGCTTATCAAACAAGTATCTATTTTTGTCTGATTCATCATCGCTGCATTTTGCCAAGGTTTCCAGTCCCCTAGAATACCGCTTGAGAACCTTGACTATAGTTTTTATTTTCAATAACACACCCCCTTTCCTAGAAAATCCTAATCTACGCTATGGATAACAAAGGGACAGTATTTCCAATAGGAGAAGCAAGGTAGAAGTCAGCTTTGGATATCACCTTATCATAAGCATCTTTTCCCTGAAAACTGTCAATGACACTCTTTTCTTCCTCTGTTAATTCCGTGTATTTCTTTTTTCCGTAGGAAGGCGGAAGCCACCCGCGGTTCTGAGCAGCATAAATATTATACTTGTCAATTAGCTCTGGACAGGTGAAGGTGAGATGCACCGTTCCCTTTTTAAAGAAAGTCACGTTGAAAAACTTACACGGAATGTTCTTCGTGATCCCTCTCGAAAAATAGTTGTGAATAGTGTCTTGCAAATCAACATCAGCAGTCATATTACCATCGAGGAAGTTGAATATCCTTTCTATGTCGGACAGAGTGTGATACGCCTCATAAGTTCTCGGTTCTCCATTCCAGCCACTAAACACACCATAGCAAGGCAGTATGGATTTTTTTCCAAGCTTCCACGCTATGTTAGTTTTCCATCCTGAATACAAGTACCTGTTCTTAGAACATTCCGGATAGTAAGAATGTTCCTCGGTCAGTTTGTCATACATTTTGACAATTTCATCTTCAATTCCTCTTTTTACCTGACTGTTAATTTCCGCTGCCAACACCTGAATATTGAACTCCGAAAAATCATAATCGGCAAAACTACTAACCTTTGTCTGGTACTCGTTCTGAAGAGAGGATGTCAGCTTCCCAACGAATTTCTTATTGGTAAGGAGTGCTTTCCAATATTTTCCCCTAACTGCTTTCACGTACATGTTAACGGTCATATTTTCCTTGCTATATCCCCCAGTTAAAGCAATGATTGGAGAACCATCCTCGAAAGTAGAGCTTAAATGAGGTATCATTCGCGTATACGTCTTAATAAGTTCTATTCCCGACTCTATTTCCACTTGATATCTGGCAACGATTGCCTTTATAAAGTCGGAGATTTCAATTTCAGAAGAAGTTGAAATTTCTGGTTCTTCATACTCCCTTTTTGAAGCTATTTTTTCAAAAATAGATGGTTCTTTGTCCGTTTTAGGGACAGTGACCTTGATTATAGCCACATCCACCTTCGCCTCTCTTTCCGCATCAGCAAAGGCGTTTTCAACATACTCAATCGAGGCATTATACTGTTTGAGCAGTTTTGCAAGGTGTTTCCTCGTTTCCGTATATGGATTCCTTATTGTCTCTGCGTTCAAAAGACAAACAATACTTCCGCCGTTTTTCTGTATATCAAGGGCTTTTAACAGATGCTTGTCGCCATTGGAAAAGGGCGGGTTCATAAGGATAAGATCATATTCCTTGTAAGCCTTATAACTTAAAAAATCATCATGGACAATATGTATGCCATCTGAAAAAAACTCCTTTTTCTTTGAATCAAGGATTTTTAGAGTTTCTTCATCTTCTCCTGTAATGCATACTTCCTTTCCTTTGTCATAAAAGAAATACTGACCGCCGAAAGATTTTCGGACGCAAGTTCCGTATCTTGAAGAGATCTTATTCCATTCAGAATCAATATCCCTCATATGTTCACCGCTGAACTGGTATTTTAGGATCTGTCTCAGATTCTTGTCTATCTCGATACAGTCTACGTCTGGTGTATTGTACTTACTGCTTGTAGCCTTGGCTACCCCCTTTAGAATATCTCCTTTTCCCGCAGAGGGTTCTAAGATGGTATTAACAAGGTTCCAGTCAATACCCTCTATCATCTTGTTTACCAAATTTTCCGGAGTCGGATAAAACTCACTCCTTTTGCTATCTTCTACGCAATCCATTAACATAACGATTCTCCTTTCAGATTTTTAAGGTCGATTCAAGGTCAACGATGATTGCTCTTTTTCATGGTTACATCTTACCAGTTGGAGCAGTTATACAATCCTTGAAGCGTTCTGTGTTTTGTTTTAAATCAGTCATTTTTCTATACATATAGTATAGCATAAATCCCTTGTATTGTCCAGTTTATAGGGAATTTTGTCAAGCATATAGTCGGCAAAAGTGAAAAAGATCTGGTATCTTAGGCAGTATCGTTTCTAAATAATCTAAGGCAACAGGGAAAAAAGAAACTATTGGCAAAAGAAAAAAAAAGTAAAAAAAGAGGGAGGCTTGAGTAACTACTACAAGACCTCTCTCTTTTTCCAATATGGAACTATTAACGGATTGCATATAAAATGTGTCAAATTTACATTCCACAATGTATCTTTTCGTATATAATATCTCAAACATAAGTCAAAGTCAAGGAATTTAGATATACTGATCGTGTTGGAGGAAGTTCCCATGCTATTTCATTTTCATCTATCTACATTCAATATATACAAATACTTATATATATCAAATGGCTTAGAGAGTTAATTAGAGATCTCATCCTTAATCGCCCCAAACAGCTTGGGATATTTTAGGACATAAGGTAGCCTTGAATCTTTACCGCTCTGCCGGGTTCCCGAAATGTCTCCAGTTCCACGCAGCTTTAAATCCTCTTCAGCAATCTTGAAACCGTCACAAGTTTCACACATGATTTTCAGTTTGGGATTATCTACATTTGTAGATCTTAACATGCAGTACGATTGTAAGTTTCCTCGCCCAACCCTTCCTCTGAGCTGATGGAGTCCCGCAAGTCCGTATCTTTCAGCGTTCTCGATAGCTATGACAGTTGCGTTTGGGACATTGACTCCGACCTCAATAATAGTGGTGGCGATGAGAATATGTGTGTCGCCCCTTGAAAATGACTCAATTACTTCTGACTTCTCATCATCTTTCATTTTTCCAGTGACAACCCCCACTTTGTAACCATACGGTTCAAAGAAATTGTTTACTGTTTCGTATTCCTCCTCCACTGTAATAGGCAGTTCTACTCCATCCTCTTTTAAGTCTGCCTTTTCACCTGCAGTAATAAGCGGACACACAATATAGCACTGTTTACCCTTATTTAACTGCGTAAGCATAAAGCGCAGTGAGGATTGCTCATTAGAAACAATCTCGGTAAGGACGGGTTTCCTTCCATTTGGCATGGTTGAAATATTGTAGATGTCAAGTGCTCCGCCATATACAGCCATAGCAAGAGAACGTGGGATAGGGGTTGCCGACATGGTAATGGAATGGACACCTTCTTCCGCTTTCTTCTCAAGCCCTCTTCGCTGTACTACTCCAAATTTGTGCTCTTCATCCACAATTGTTAAGCCCAGTCTCCTAAACTCAACGGAATCAGAGATTACCGAATGAGTACCAACTACAAAATTAGCCTCTCCACTTTTTATTTTCGCAAGCGCAGCTCTTTTATCCTTTGCTTTTAAGTCATTAGCAAGGTAAACTACATTGAGTCCAAGAGGCTCAACATATGATGCCAGCTCATTATAGTGCTGCCTCGCCAGGACTCCTGTTGGAGCCATGAGAGCCGACTGATATCCGTTGTCGGACATTGCAATCATAAGAATAAAAGCGCAAACAGTTTTACCAGAACCAACATCACCCTGGATCAGAGCATTGACGCGTGTTCCTGATCGTGCTGTCGATATGAACTGCGTCACAACAGACTTCTGATCCTTGGTAAGCTCATATGGTAGTCCGGATATAAATTTATTGCAATTGGTAAGGAATTTGGGGATAAAACAAGATTGTACGCACAACTTCTTTTTATCCTCATTAAGCTGCATCGCATATTCGTATACATTGTCAAATATCAGTCTCTTTTTTGCGGCAGTTAATTCCTCAACAGTCTTGCAGGTATGGAATTTCGATATCATATCCCCTTCTGAGATAATGTTAAATTTAGTTTTTATATCGTCTGAGAGTTGATCTGAAATAGGGCAAATATCAAGGCATTTTCTTATAACCTGCCTGAAATATTCATCACTCATCCCCGCGATTTTGCTGTATACAGGATAAATCTCATTTATATTGTTTGATGTCATTTTGATAGGATTAACAAACTGAGCAATGCCTCGCTTGCTATACGAAAATGTACCCGCTACAATCACTGTAGTCTCTTCGTAGTCCTTGATATCTCTGTAAATATAGGGCTGATTAAACCAGATGACCTTAACTGTAGTCTGACTTTCCTGATCCATGCATAAAGCGACAATATATGGGACTTTGCTTGAAGTATATTTGGTTATAGACTGGACAAAAAGTTTCATTGCACATTTGTCTCCATCAGTAACTTCGTTTACAGTTTTATATTCTCTGAAATCCCAGTATTTACGCGGGAAAAAATACAAAATATCTTCTACTGTCTCAAACCCTTTTCTTTGTAGCTGTTTTAACTTGTCCTCAGATAAATTAAGTGCATCAAGAGTCATATCAAACCTCATTTAAAAAATTACACGAAAAAATAATAACAAATTACAATATATATTATATCATAAAATAAAAAAAAATCAGCATGTCATGAAAAAAAATTCGTAACATACTGATTTTTTTTCTCCTCATCAACTGTTCCATAGGGTGTAATTGGGGCGGTTTTGGATTAACTGCTCAAGCGAATGTAAAGCCGGAGATTTTGGAATGTCCATCTCAACAATAGAACTTAATTTAACTCCTCTTCCCTTTCTTTCATACAGGATATAGAACAATTTTTTGATTATATCCTTATCTATAATATTGCCATAAAACTCCCATGTGAGGGAACAATCAATCTGGAAGAATATTTCAGATAGTTCAATAAAATCTACACTATCCTTTTCTTCTGATTTTGCTGTTAGAAAGTGCTCAATACCATATGAGACAGGACAGTTATATATATTGAGACAGGAGTATAACTCAACCAGACTCTTGAACATTCCTGTATCCGATAATGCATCGGCTACATTTTTTCTGTTTTTGCAACATGACAACTTAACGATCTCGTTATAGCTTAGTCCCGCCCTGTTTCTGTAAAAATCAAATACAAATTTATAATCCCGCCAGTTGCTCTTTAGTGAATTATCCAGAAAATTAGCTGCAATAATATTGTCATCCTTTTTATCGGGTAATGATTCAAGCTGTGGCTGGGACAAATAGTGCAACTCCTCAAGTATGTTTCGCCATGTACCCGCATCGAGCAAGAATAGTAGAACGGTTGTACATACAGTGTGAGCAGGTATATATTCGTCATTGTTTTTTATGTAATCGTATTTGGCTATATCTCTTACAAAATCTGCCAAATTGCCTTCTGATACGATTTTTCTGCCGACCAGTCGGCGGGAATCGTATATTGTAAGTTTGTCACGGCGGAGCTTGTCTGCCTCTATCAATTTACCGGCAACAGCAATTTGAGCGATTTTGGCATAATCCAGCTCATATAGTGTCACCATGTTTTTAAGTAATGCCTTTGTTATGGATGCAGATGCATTTTCAGCTGACTCATACTGCTTAATGGATGCATTGCAAGCCATGGATGCCTGTTCTATAGATAGCCCTCTCTTTTTCCGTTCCTCCTTGATAATATCCGAAAATCTTTTCCGATCTTCCTCTCCCTCTCTATTATTGAGGCGCATGAGAATGTCCGCAGGAGGGGTATCCATGGCATTTGCAAAAGACATAAATAAATTGTAGGTAATAACACATTTTCCATTGATTACATTAGAGTATCGTGGCTGTGTTATCCCAACATTTTTTACGACAGTTGCACGGTCCAGTTTCTTTTCCATTACAATGGATCTAATTACAAAACCAAGCCGGTCTAATGGTTCTGCAGTTGGATAGATCAAGGACCAGTATTCATACAAAAGTTTTATATTATTGTTGCTTAATTCGCGCAACGTTTCATAATTTCCATTATCATATACCTCTATCAGCCTCTTCATCAGGTCGCAAGTGGGTATGTATGACTTATTGAAAGCCGTTTCAGCTTTGCTATAAGGATATCCAGTATCACGGGCTATATCCTGTGCCGTCTTTCCTTCAAGTAACTTTCTAAGATATTTCGCAAATTCCTGTAAGGTCTTGTCATATTTACGCCCTGATAACCTTGTACTTCTTCTGTCATCTGCCAATTCCCTAGTCTCCTTTTGACATTGTATTATAATTTGCATTATTATATACTGTAATTATATAATGACAGTCACAAATATGCAAATACATACTGGTACATGGAGGCAAAATGACATACAACAGAACGCTACACCTAATTTTATCGAGAATATATATACTGAGGACGCTTTCCTATTACCAAGTTAGGAATTACGTTCTGGAGGACAATACAGAAAGCTATGTAGACAAAGTTTTGAAAAATGCAGTTTCCAGGAAGTATATTGAAAAAGTTGGCAGACTTAAAAAGGAATCATACTATCTTATCACACGTTTAGGGATAAGCTACTTAAAAGAATATGGGATAATCGAAATTAACACCAAGATAAATGAATTTGTAAGCAGACCGATACATTATCTGACAGCGGGACAGCTCTCTTTTAAACCGGTATATAAGAACCATCAAATTGCTTTGAATGAATTTGTCCTGAAATTTGCGGAAAACTTTGAAAACATGGACTTTAAATACTGCGATGAGAAGAATGTAACGGATCTCATACCAAACATCCGACCGGACGGAATACTTTTTTTTGATGATACGATGTACTTTCTCGAAATGGACATGAATACAGAGCGCGCCGCCCGGCTCAAGCGAAAATGGCAGAATTATCGTTATTTCATACAATCAACTGAGTTTACACAATTAGATTTTGACATAAAAGTTCTATTCATCCTTGGTGGTAATGTATCATCCACGAGCGAAAGAAAATACTTCTTGTGGAAACTGATAAATGACAATCTTGGGGACGCAATCAATGACCAGTTCAACTTCTATGTGGATACAGAGGATGTTCTTCTTGACCTTATCACTGATGGTATTGCAGATAATAACAAATCCATCAGCCACAACATAAAATATGATGAGATCATGGAGATAACTGGGAATGATAGAGAATATAAATACTTCATATTTAAAAAATTTGATGGATTAAAAACTATCCGTGATATTTACATGTTTGCTGGATACCGGGCAGAGTACAAGGTCAACAAAGGAATGGATCTCAACCTTGTGGTTGTGTTGGAACGAGAAAATGATGCCATCCGGATCATGGATATTTTATATGAAGGAAGAGAATATGACGATAGCATTTTTTTTACAACATTAGACAGACTAGAAAAGAACAAGGTAAATGATGCAATGTTTTCAGTATTCAATAACAAGATTGTAAATTTTACAGGAAAATAAGCCACGCAGGTATATTAAATACCTGCGTAATTTATTTTCTAATACAACAAATTCAATCAGAAAAAAGCCTCTCCATACGTCTTTCGCTCTGCGTACTCATCCAGGATATCCTCTACCGAAAAGTATTCCGGCAGAGATTTTGTTTTTATCTCGAACCCCATTTCTGTAGAGCATCCGATTATATCTACCATGACGGCATAGGCATGTTCCAGTGCGTCGTCGACGGTGGAACATCTCTCCATCTTTTCAAACTGTTCCTGAAGGGCTGTAAGAACTGCAGAGCCGCCAACATTACTTCTACGAAGTACCTCCGCCTGGCGGCGAGCGGTTTTCTTACTCTGTTTGCAGTTATCCAGAGTCCTTTCCCTCTCTGGATGCCTGTCCATAGCCTTCTGCGATGTTTTAACGTTCTTATAAAACGAACACACTGCCTCGAAACTGTCCTGCATGTTTCCCAAGATTAGCTCCTCCAGAAGGCTTGCAACCCTCATTTTATGAGCCTCACTTGCAACCTCCTTTAACTCTTCGTTGCTTATCTGGTCCGCATCGAAGTCGGAAACAAGTTCGATGGAAACATCATCCATGAACTCATTCATAGGCTTTCCCGTAATTCTTGCCAGGGATTTATCGATTCTTTTTAGATCTGAATCGGATACGGCGATTACATCAAGAAGCTTATGAACACCATCAGTAAATTCCCGGAGAAGTTCCTCATATTCAGTTGATAGTAAGCCCTTCAGCTGATCCAACTGCTCCCTGGTTTCAACATACTTTGGTAAGAAATCATTCTCATATGACTCTAAATCCATGTAGTCGGAAGAGCCGATCGAAATATTTTCTTTCAGATGTCTCAGACTGGAAACGATATCCTTGGCTTTTTTTATGAAAGTTGGGAAACACACCATATTTGTAGATGTGCCATTGTTTTCCACAAACTCACTAGCTTGGGAAATCATTATATCCGGAGACACATTGAGCTTGCCGACCAGAACCCTGCAAGATGGTAAATGGAAAATAATTTTTACTTTCTTTACACTGTCCCTAGCTGCCACTGCATCTTCAAGTTCCTTCAGAGATGAACCAAGATCAGCTCCTTTGTTGAGGGATACCCCGATTTTCTCAAGTCTTTCTGATATTGCAAGATCTGCGATTGTTGCTGTACCCATGTACACCTTCCTTTCTGCGCTCATCCTTTGGAGCACTATGCATTTTTTACTCAGTTGCCCTTATGGACAAACCTCCTATATAAGATACAGACGTATAAATACCTATTATTTGTTCACAAATAAAGAAATTTATGAGAGAAATGAAAGAGCATTTGGGAAGGGAGATGAAGAAAAGAAAATAATCAATATATGAGAATTTTCAATATATGCAAAACATTAGATATATTGAATGAGATGCTGGGTTCGATATATACAAATGTTTGCATATATCATCAAAAAAAAGAGACATGATATATTCCATGCCTCTTTTGGATTTCATATTTGTTTAAGAGAAGAAATAGCAGTCTTTTCTTACCGCGCGCTGCTCATTGCTGTCATAGGCGAGCAATGGGAAATAAGGAGGTTCATCACTGATATTTACAAGGTCTTTCATTGGCAAAAAGTATATATTAACTTCCTTGTCCTTGAGAATCCTGGCAAACTCCTCTCCTATCTTTTCCGCATTTTCAATATCCTCTACCAGTATAAGGAGTTTTGGAGCCTCTTCCATCTTGCCGTAAAACTTTCTCCAGTGTCCGGTCGTCAAAAAGGAAACGTATGTATCAATTGCTTGTTTCACGTCATAACGATGGTTATATGTGAATAAGGCATCAAGTAAAAGAACATCATCTGTTCCATCCGGAAAAATATATCTGTATGATGCAAGAGATGACATATGGCGTACTTCCTTAGTTCTCTTATCAAATAATACCGCAGATGGATATGGGGTAACTTCCGTTCTGACTCCGGTTGTACACAACACTCTGAGAGATATTTCTGCAATTGCGCAGGTCTTAATGAGTTTTCTTGCACCCATAACACACTTGCCAGAGTTCCAGTCAACCACCCTGACCTCATCCGCCATTTGCTCAAGTAAGATCTGACCGCCAGAGTGCATACAATAAAATACACACGCATCTGCCGGATAACTAACAGTCCTATTTTCATCGGTGCATACGAATTTATTGATGATAAGATTAAATAACATTCTATCTAATCTACTTTTTACATCCTGAATATTGTTAAGTGCTGCATAGTGATACAGCTGCTCCTCGGTACAGCAGCCTACAGTATAGAGGAATTTGACCAGATCAACATCCTCTGATGTGATAATGCCAGATGCAACCTTATTCATCACCATTGGCATAGAAGCGATCCTGTCTATGGCAGTAAAAAAATGCTGCTTAAACTTATCATATTCTCCTCCATTGTAAAGTTCACCTTTTTTTATGTAATTCAAATTTTATACCACCTTTCTAGTCGTCAATACGATTCAATACTTTGCCGCGAAGTTTACCATTGTCCGCTTTTATTATTTTAACAGATACACTCTCATTTTTCTTGACCTTTCCAAGATGAGTAGGATATTCACATAAGCAGTCTGTTTTTGGGCGAACTGTGACAAACACCCTGTCCGCACCGATTCCAGATATCCGTCCCTTGTAAATATCTCCTCTCACTATAGGTTTCACGTCCTCTTCATATGTTTTGTCTTTTTTTACAGGTACAAGCATGATTGTTCCGTCTATGGACGTTTCTTTGTAAAATACGCTGATCTCCATATACTTTCTGAACGCCTGTGCAAGTGTGACTGAATTAGAGTATTCCGAGTTGTACATAAATCCCTGGACTCCCGCGCCCAGATCAATATATGCCCCTGCAGATGTAAATGTGATAAATGTGCCAACAAGGGTATCTCTATTAAGCAGCTTTTTCATTACAGGAGCCTTTTTAATTTCATCAGCTCGTTTCATAGATCCGAAAACCAGGTCATCATCAGCATAAACCTCAGATATAACAAACTTAACATCTTCTCCAACTAGCGAAAGTTGAGCATAAGCTCCAAGAGGTAAAACTGTGAAGTCCTCAGGAATTATGACATAAAAGCCATTCATGTCAACAACCAGATCAGTGTTCGTTTTAGATTTAGGCGTCTCTTTGTACTGGCGGAGTTCTTTTACTCTTCCATGATAAATCGTCTCATTTACAATGGCATCGTTCAACTCTTCCTGTAATTTAGCATCTAACATTGTATGCTCCTAACCCCCTTTTTTTTTATAAAATTTATGATAAAATTGTATTGTAATAATTACATTATATACAAAATTTGTAAAAACACAAACAAAAAAAGAGAGAAGGGAGCTGTCAAAAATGGAAAATGTAGTTGATGTAACATTTACAATATCATCTATTTTGTTCGTCAGCGATGCAGAGGATTATTATATTGTAAAGGGCAGTTCCGTGAAGATGGATGAGGACAAAAAGAAGGAAGTAGATACTTATATATTTAAGGGCATCATGCGAAACATCCAGATTGGAGACCGTTACGAGGCGAAGTGCGAATGGGTTATGAATGGAAAATGGGGATGGCAGCTTAATATCCTCTTCTACAAACTGGAACTCAGTCGCAACAAACGAACGATACGGGGCTTTATCAGAAGAAACATAAAAGGAGTCGGAAAGAAAAGGGCAGAATTATTAACTGACGAATTTGGTGCAGATACCCTTGTAATCCTCAAAACCCATCCGGAACTGGTTGCAGCAATCAAGGGATTTGGCATTGAAAAAGCTCTCGACATTCAGAAACAGATGCAGGAGTATTATGCCCTGGATGAATTATCTGAATATATGTTTAAAAATGGTTTCACGGATTATAGCTCCATTATGAACATATACGAAACATATAAATCCAACAGCCTCGAACTTATCAAAAGTAACCCTTACGCAGTAATGCCATGTCTTAACAACAGGTGTTTTGCGCTGATTGATGAATTAGCACTCAGAACTGGCGTTCAGGCAACAGATGTAATGAGAATAAGTAATATCATATTGTTCTACTTGTCATCCAGGGCGTCCGGTGGAGATGCATATTCGTATCGTTGGGACATCTGCAGCAACATCTATCCATGTATGGAATCCCTCCATGTCAATATGAAGGGAATTACCCCTAATGATATTGAGTTTGCATTAAAATCTCTTGAAACTAATTCACAAATAAAAATAGAAATTTCACAAGAAAGCCGGTACGACAAAATATATCTTACGAGACTATTTAATCTGGAGAATGAAATAGTGGGAATGTTGAGCAGCCGTGTTGATAATAAAAGACCGAAAGTAGATGAGTCGGATTTTAACAAATTCATGGAATCCTATAAAAAATCTACTGGAATCGAATGCAGTGACGAACAGAAAGCGGCGGTTAAATTTGCCATGGAAAATAGTGTTTTTATTCTGACCGGGTATCCTGGAGCAGGAAAAACACTTACTGTTAATGCAATCATAGGTTATATTAAACACAGAGATGCCAAAGCAGAAATTACACTGTGCGCTCCTACCGGTAGAGCTGCCAAGAGAATGACAGAATTAACTGGCGAGCAGGCGTATACAATACACCGGCTATTAAAACTTAATGCTGATGACTATAATCCGGACGACATCAAACAGATAGAAACAGATTACATAATAGTGGATGAAATGTCCATGGTGGATCTCGTATTGCTCCATGCGCTGCTGACCTCGATAAAAGAAAGTGACGCAACTTTAATTATCGTTGGCGACAAGAATCAGTTACCACCTGTCGGTATGGGATTCCCATTTAGGGATATGATTGACTCTGAACGTTTTGCGCACGTACAGTTGACTAAATTGTTCAGGCAGGCGGCTGAAAGCCAGATAAACAGAAATGCAATGATCGTACTGGACGAAACAAATGAGAATCTATGTTGCGATCTCGATAAGCAGGATTTTTTTATTTTCAAAACAGACAGTGACAGCAACTCTCTGAATATGATTATCAGCTGCATAAAGTCTCTCCAGAAAAAAGGTGGAGAGTCCATGGATGATATAGTTGTTCTGTCGCCCATCAGGAGAACAGCTCTTGGCTCGATTAACCTCAACAAAGTGATACAATCTATTGCAAACCCTATAACGGATGGTAAAGCCAGGGTTAAGAGTGGCGAATATATATACCAAGAAGGGGACAGGGTTATGCAGGTCCTTAACAATTATGATAAGAATGTATACAACGGTGATGTGGGGAAAATATTGAGAATTGATGACAAGAAAAAGGTTGTGACTGTAGAATACGAAGATTTTGAAGTAATAACCACTGAAAACAATAGTATTCAGAGCACCCTAAAACAGGTTGAATATCAGTACCATGAGCTGGACGAGTTATCACTCGCCTATTCCATGACTGTGCATAAATCCCAGGGAACAGAAATGCCATGTGTGATAATACCTATTTCTGACAGTTTTACGCATCTGTCCAAGGACATTATATATACAGGAATAACCAGGGCAAAAAAGAGAGTAATTCTGGTTGGCTCAGTAAATGCCCTATATCACGGAATGTCGAACAAAAACATAGTTCATAAAAATTCAGGATTACTAGAAAAGATAAAAAAGGCAGTGTGATACTACTCAATTGCAATAATAAGGAGGATTAACAAAATGAAAAAGGCACTATTAATAGCAGACAGAAATAGTGTAGCCAGAGCCATAAACTCAGTTTATCAAAAAATCAGGAACACAATTCCATATGACATAACGATAACTGCAGCGGCAGGACCGTTGATGGATTTATGCGGACCGAAAGAATATGACAATACATGGGAAGAATTATCTCCTAAAAGTAAACTACCTTTATTTCCGGAAGTATGGAAAACAAAGGTAATCCCCTACGCCTCAAAGTATTACAACAACATCAAGGCTCTATGGGATAGCGGAAAATATGAAATGATTATAAATGCAGGAGATCCTGGAAGTGAAGGGCAGCTCATTCAGTCTTATATCTACAAATCAATAGGTGTAAATGTTCCTATCCTAAGATTGTGGATCGATGATTTATCGTTTGATTCAATACAGAAAGGGCTTGAAAATCTTAAAGATAACTCAGAATTTATTAAAATGGAACATGCAGCCCATTTGAGAGCATACTTTGACTGGCTAGTGGCAACAAATTACACCAAGGCTGCATCATTGTCGCTCGGACGTCCGGTTATAATAGGTAGTGCATCAACTCCTACACTTACAATGGTTGTATCGAGGCAGCTCTCTATCCAGAACTTCACGCCTGTTAATTACTATGAGCTTAAAGTTCAATTCAGAGGAGCAAAAGGGACTTATGAAGGGAAGATGCTGAACCCTAATGCAGATGAGTCATATCCATCCCCATACGCGTTTGCAAATACGGACAATTTGAAAACATACATGAGACTGGTTGGAAATTCTGCTTTTGTATCATTTGTAGAAAATGAAGAGGTCAAAGAGTATGCGCCTCGCTTGTTCAATCTTTCCGATCTCCAAATGGAGGGTTCGGCAAAGCTGGGAATGTCACCAACCAAGGTACTTGACATCGCTAAAACTCTCTATGATAAGGCTCTCATCTCCTACCCTATAACGACAAACAGGTATATTAACTCGGATCAGAAATCAAAAATCGTAAAGATCATAGATGCACTGAATAGGGATGGGGTAAAGTTTGCAGATCGAGTAACAAATGCAGACATAGAGCGGGTGTTTAATCAGGGAAATTATACAAGTGACAGCAATCAGGCTCTTGGCAATGCAATCATCCCAACTGGAATAAAAGCGGACGTTGTTGCTGAAGAAAAGCAGGTCTACGACCTGATCCTTCGCCGGTTCATATCAATATTTATGAAACCTCAGACATATTGGAATCAGACTATAACAACCTGCAGCGGGGACATGGAGTTCGGCTCCAGGGGAAAAAAAATAATTGATTTAGGTTATAGAGAACTTTACCCAGATAATCTCGATAATGCCCTATGCGACATCGAAGAAAGCGAGACTGTGTATGTGGAGGGGAAAGATATCATCCCAAATACTACTACCCCACCCAAGAATTATACATACTCTTCCCTGATAGAAGATATGGACACGGCAGACAATCTAACTGATGAAGAAACAATTCAGGCAGCCGGTAGCCTGGGAACACCAGACAAAAGGGGTAAAATAATAGACAGTCTTATATCATGTGGCTATCTTACAAGAGACGGCAAGGACATCATCCCAACTGGTGAGGGAATAGAACTTATAATGTTGCTTAAAAATGAGGACCTTGTATTACCCCAAAATGCAAGGGAGTGGGACAGAAAGCTACAAGGAATTGAAAAGGGAACGGAAAGTGAGAAGTCGTTTTCTAATACCATGATTTCATATGTAAAATCAACAACACAAAAACTACTCTCCCTGCCAAAAGTGGGTATATATAAAGCAAAAATCGGTAAATGTCCAAAATGTAAAGAAAACAACTTTTATGAATTGCATAGCATTTACGCATGTGAAGGCAGGGAAAACAAGACCTGTGATTTATCGTTCCCGAAAACAATAGGTGGTGCAATGCTGACACATGAAGATGTATCCCTTATTATCAGAGGTAAGGCATCCAACGTTAAAACCATCAGATTAAATGATGGCAGTAAGGTAAAGGCAAGACTCTCCCTCACACCAGAGTATAAGATTGGATTCTCAAAAAATATAGTCGGCAAATGCCCGGTTTGTGGCAAGAATATCCTTGAAGGAAAATCCGGTTATTATTGTGAGGATTTCAAAACTGATCCAAATGAAGGCTGTTCATTTTCGGTATATGGAAAAGTCGGAAATACCACTGTTGTATCATATCAGGCTGCTCAAATATTCCAGTATGGGCGGACAAAATCTGCATACAAGATAGTATACAAGAGTGGCAAAGAGTTCACAGGATACATAACGTGCCGTAAGAATGAGGAAGATGGCAACTACTGGTTTACTGCGGTATCGGAAGTTGGGGACATATGCGAATGTCCTTTCTGCAAATCGGGAAGAATTAGGGAGGCAAAGAACGTATATACTTGTTCCAATCGTGGCGAATGTTGCGATTTTTGTGTACCAAAAAAAATATCAAAAACTCTGATATCCTATGATGACCTGAAACAACTTCTTGATGGAGGAACAGTCAAGAAAAAAATTATATTTAAAAATAAGACTTGCGCAAATAAGACACTCCGACTCATCAAAGATTCGGAAGGAAATTATAAATATACCTGGTCAAAATAAAAAAACACCACATCGACTATCTTTGGGGATAATCGGTGTGGTATTTTTTTTAAATAATGCTGTCCATATGACTGATATTAGTGGAAACCACCCTTAGTAGGAAATGGTCTCCAATCATCCGGCATAGACGAGTTCTGCTGCGGAGCCTGATTTCGATACTGACTCTGAGTATTCTGCTGTGGAGCCTGATTTCGATACTGACTCTGAGTATTCTGCTGTGGAGTCTGATTTCGATACTGACTCTGAGTATTCTGCTGTGCAACCTGATTCTGTCCCTGATTCTGAGTATTCTGCTGTGAAGCCTGGTTCTGTCCCTGGTTCTGAGGATTCTGACTCTGGGAGTTCTTGGTGTTACCCAGCTGGAACTCAATTGAGTCACATATTACTTCAAGTCCCGATCTCTTGGCTCCTGTAGCCTTATCAGTAAAAGATGACTGATGAAGTCTACCAATCAAAGATACAGCCGTCCCCTTGGCAAGATACTGTCCTATCCATTCTGCCCTCTTTCCGAAAGCTGTAACTGGAATAAAGTCAACCTCCTTGTCATCTCCCTTTCTTACGGGGCGATCAACAGCCAGTGAAAATTTGGCAACAGGTGTAGAGTCTGCATTATAGATCTCTGGGTTTGCAGTCAAACGACCGCCAAGTATTACATTGTTCATAAGATACCATCCTTTCTGCCCTTCCTAGTAGGGCTCACAAATTTACTCGGTTATCAATATAGATAACGTTATATAATATACAGACGTATATTTTCACATGTTTTTGTAAAAAAATAAAAAAAAATATTTTACCCCCCTTGAATATACCATATTTTATGATATATTAATATCAAAATAAATATGGCTCATTAAAGCAAATCGAGAAATAAGGGACATATCGTAATGCGCATACGGTATTGTCTCTTATTTTTTATCAAACGAATAAAAGGAAAATATAAAAATTATGTATAAATTATCCAGTGAAAAAGATACTCCGGAAAAGATAATATCCGATCTCCAAAATTATAGAATAAGCAGGGATGAGGCAATCAAGCGTATCAATCTTTGCATTGAAACATCAATCAACGAATGGCGACAAAACGAGGAATATCTAACCAAAGAGGACTTGAAAGACATTAAGAAAAGAATAGCTGACCTACTATGGGATAGATATAGTATTCCCCGAAAAGGAAATTCAAAAATAATAAACGAAACGGTCAATCAAGCTGTAATGAAATTGGGGAAAGGGAAAAGTTTTTACCTTGTCAAAAGGAAACATTATCGTGAGTTAATAGATATATTGTGGTATATCGTTTAAGAGTCTGCGAGCCTGGCAACAAAACGCGCGCAGATCCTCCCGTTGTAAATCCGACCACAATCAATATATGCAAATAATCATATATATCAATAAATGCCGTCATAATATCGAAATTTCCCAGCTGCATCATAATAACCACATCCATTCTGAACTTCCACAAAATACGCATCTGTATCTGCATCAATTCAACCATATTCTTCACATACTACAAATCCCTATTTTCATTAAAGTAACCGCCGATATGTTTATCTTGATACCATTTCCCTGGCTTTCCCTTCAACACGATTTCCCCCCCTTTGTATGTTATATTCTTTGATTTTACAACTATTCATCTTGGTACACAACCAGGCTTTATACGTATTGTAAAAACACGTAGTTTGGTTGGGAATTTATTGAAAATAATTACATTATATGCTATAATATAGGCAGTAGAAAAACGATAAATCAAGGATTTATTTTGAAAGGATTGATAACATGAACAAGTATCAGGAAAAATTCCAGAAAAACCCAAATCAGATGTACCGAATAAACTCCAGAGGTAAATTTGCAGAGTTTCTGAAACCAAATCCAGATTTTCAGAAAGTTACTCTCAACATTTGCTCATATGATGACAAAGCACCGCAGGGACAGAGGATAACAGGAAAAGCGTCTTGCTATTTTGATCTCCCCTATTTCCTGGAGTTATGCCGCGCTATAGCCAACAATGAGATATACTCTAAGATCAGTTCCGTAGGCAATTATACCAACGTAGCACCTGACATATACGGAGGTAGTGAAAAAGGCGCGGCGGAAAGAGGCTGGAGACTCAAAGGATGGCATTTCACCATAGAGAAAGCCAACAAAGGCGTATTTTTGAAAATATACACCGGAGAGGGATATATTGACAATGAGACTGGTAACTGGCGTTTGGTCCAGAATAAAGATCAGAAACCGGAAGTTATGAGCATACTTACGTCCTGGCAGGACCTGTATGAGATGGCAGCTATCTGTAAAACCAGAACCGAGGCAGTAATATTTCGGATGGAAATGCTTGGGGTTTTTGACTACGTTCCGCAAGGAAACAACAATATTCCACCAATTCCGCCTGAAAGCATAGATAGTAATACTCAGATGGAAAATTCTCAGCATTCTCAGAGAAACAATGGTGGCAATGTAGTTCCGATGGAAATAGGGGACTACGGAGATGGATGGGGCGAAGAACTTCCATTCCCTATCAGCTCATAAATATGCGATACTACTTCCATTTGACATCGGATATCCTAATTCACGATGCCGGATGGAAGTTTTTAATATATTACCACAATACATAAACCGGAGGATAAATGTAATGAATATAATCTACTCAGTTGAAGGGGAATTTATAACGCAGCTCGCCAGAACCAAGTGCTACGAAGAACATAGAGCCAAATATACTATTGACCTCCTAAAATCCGTAACGATGACGGATGACTTAACTGAATCTGAACACCTGGCTCTATGCATGGATATATTATCGGGGAAAAAAGAGATTGTTGGAACATATCCTAATTCCGACTATCGGATAAAAACAAATGAAGGAATAACCGATAATAAATTCATCGAATACATTGATGATGTCTCAAGAGAAAATGCAACTCTTAAAGAACAATTGAAAAAAGCAACTGAGAAAATGGACTTTTTACTGAATTATCTAAGTCTTGACGATGATAAGAAGAAGGAAATTAATAGGGAATTTAGAAATACTTTTGGTGAAGAACTATTTGAAATAGAAAGTAATTTAATGCCTCCACTGCTCTCTTCCTTCCTGGAAAGGATGAATGATACTGAAGAACATTCTACAGAGGATTACGGTTGGCTTGAGCCCAACGGTACATTTCACCCGGTTGATTATGGGGAACACTGGGAATGGGCGCATAAATATGCAGAAGAAAACTTCCCCTTCGCTGAATATCCTCACATGTACAAAGTTCCGACAGCAGATGGAGGAACTAAGAGAATTGAGGGGAGCGATTTCCTTATCTACGCTTTGCACTGGGTTCTCCTTGATAATCCGGCTCAGGGAATTGCAAGTGTAACACGTGATGAATCCAGAGCCCTTACGAAAGTTCAGAAGGAATTTCTTTATAATTATTATCGTGAACGAAATCTAACCGCTCTGGCAAATAAGATATGGAATGAGTAACCATAAAAAAAACCTCCTACAAATACTGCAGGAAGTCTAAAAAAACTATGAACGATAAAATCAGAATAACCAAATAAACAAGATAAGTCAATAAGGAGTATTGCTATATGCTGACGTTACCGATCAAAAGACAATGGTTTGAAATGATAAAGGATAGGGTTAAGCTTGAGGAATATAGAGACATCCCCCCGTATTATACAAGCCGTTTTTCCAATATATTTGAAATGTTTCCATATTCAAAAATTCCAACCGGATTAGACAAGCAGAGAATATTATTAAGAAATGGCTACTCTTCCACTTCCCCGACAATTGAAATTGTTTGCACATTAGATGTAGGAATGGGGAGGGAGGAATGGGGAGCTGAACCAGGGAAGATATATTACATTCTGAAGATCAGCCAGGTTAGATCCATATAGTTCTTGGTAAATTCAACATATATAACATATTGCATATATTAAAATCAGCAACACAAAACCGATACAAGCTGGAGGAGCACCTGCAGCTCCCCTGACTGAATGAAAATCTCTTTGGAAATTCTTTAAATAAATCACAAAAATGGTTCATTCCTACGTTTGTTATATATTAGAGGATACAATTTACATGAAATCACAAGAAGGAGGATTAAATACAAATGAACAAATCAACTCACGTTTTAGGTGGAATTGCTTTATCGCTTGGCTGCGGAGCTGCAATCAGTCTACCAGAGCAGTCTCTGATATCCTTAGGATGTCTAGCTGCAGCATCCACCTTTGGAGCTATTTTACCCGATATAGATAAAAAAAATACCGCTATAAGCAACAAGCATCCGGTCATTTCCTTTGCGGTTCGACTCGTTACGACTCACAGAGGAATTACACATACCCTCTTAGCCCTTCTTATTTTAGCAGGATTGCTTTATTTCCCTGTTCAGGTATTAAGTATCGCCCCTGTCATTTGGAGCTATTATGGGCTAATTACGGGCTATATGAGCCATCTAATTTTGGACATGTTAAATCCAGAAGGAATCCCCCTGTTCTTCCCAGTTAAATTTAAGATCTCCATTTTAAAAATCAAAACAGGGGGAATAGGGGAATACGTCGTTAGGCTCATATTATTTATAAGTGTAATCTGGCTTTTCTACATGTCTTTGACAAAAGCCGGGATAATGAAACCAATCCCCTTTTTCGGAATAAAATAGAATTTTAAATGCCCCCCGCAGTTCATACCTGCGGGGTTTTTACTTGGGAAGCCGGATACAGCTCCCAGGAGAAATTTATCAAAAATCAATATTTGGAACTATTTAGACATATTGATTATTCGTCAAATTTCCGGAGGCGTAATTTGGTGCACAAAAAAAGGGACACTTGAAAATGTCCCTAATATGTTGATTCACTTTTTTTTAAAATCATTCTAAAAAACTACTAATATGATATGCTGTAACACCACGTTCTTCTGCATATTTCAGATAAGACAATACATCATCAAGAAATACACAATCTTCTAATTGGTGAAGGTTATGGTTTACAATCCAGTCCCACATGCTTTTTTTTGAACCTTTAATAATAAAGCCATATTGAGTAAATATATGCATATCACCCTTATTACAATTAAAGTGATCGAGAAACATGTCCCAATACTCTTCAGAAACAAACCAAAACTTTCCATTGAAATCAATACCACTACAATTTTTTCTGAGCCATATATCCTTGTCTTGCAGTTCTATAGGGGATATTATCGCTCCGCATATCCAAATCCCGCGTTTTTCTACTTTTCTCAGTGTATCAATTACTGTTTTCAATGGTCTGCTGTAGAGGAAAATGTGATTATTTATTTCCTCAATCGTTTGTCCATTAGCTGTTCCATCTTTCGCGCTTAAATGATTGTTGAAACGGTACTCTGCCAAAGTTCCATCAATATCTGTATATATGTATTTATTTTTACAATTGCTAATTATTCCTTTATTCATATAATATCTCTTACCTTTTCTTTAACGACCTTTGTGTTCCCTGAAGTACATGATGCGACGCCGCATCTGCAGACTTTTCAGTATTCTCCTCCCATATCAATATATCCAACTGTTTACATATATTGATTTAAAGTACAATCAAGTTAGGAGGAGAAAGTGCCGGTCCCATGTCTAAGAATTTTCAACATTCAACCAGGCAATTTTACCTGCATTATCCGATAAACGAACATCCTTCAACCCATTATAAACTAAATCTACAAACTCATCGCAGTAAACAGTCTTTGACCGTCTCCCGGGAATATCATTTTTTTTCAGATAATAGTCAATCTCCAGATGATCGGATGATTCATCAATTGCTATTGTACGATTCATCATGGATGGACACAAAGTTTCCATGTTGTAATCTGACTGAAAAAATTCTATCATCTCTTTATAATAGGCTATTCCCTTATGTACAGTATCCTCGTATAAAACAGGGCAAGTGCCGCCTCTTTCTTCGAGTAATTTACAGCACATAAAATAATAATACTTCATGGCTGCCGAATACATAACCCTCTTCAACACATCAAGCGAAATCACTCTCTCGTTCTTGACCTGTCTCAATAAATCTCCCGAAGGTACAAAACCACTAGGAGCATTAGCAATAACCAGTCCACATCTCGAAAAAGCATCGTCATCATGGATGACCGGGGCAAGGGCAAAATCCAAATGCTTTGGGATATTAGAGCTCATTACCTGGTACTGCGCAAATAATGATACATCACTTAACGTTGGTTCTCCCTTAGAATATGGATTTAAAACATCAACAAAATCAGCACTTACTCCATCATAAATGATATCGTCTTTTATCATCTGCTCTATAGCATTGCACACTCGAATGTCTGACATAGTTTTGTTGAGAGTTTTACAAGAGGATTTTTCTAGACCGATTTCTATTTCTTTTTTTAAGAAAAATATAATTGTATACGGCACTTCTATTTTTTCTTTTTCTAATCGCTCCATCCACTCATTAAAATACATGTGTTATTTCTCCTTCCTCCTTAATTCAGGTGAACATACACCCACTATTCCTATGATTCTAAGCTCATTCTTAACCCCTTCTCTAACCTCAAGATACTTGGATCTGGCTTTCTTCCACTCTTTTATCATTTCAGCATCTTCGTCTGATATAACTGTTTTTACATTATCCAAATATATAGACTTCTGAGCTTTTCCATATATAGTGCCGTTCCAGTACTTTCCGACAAGTATATCTGGCTGTTCAGGAACCTCACTCTTCCATTTGTCTAACCTCTTCATATGCTTTAAATAGGATGCATGTAATTTCTCTGTTCGTTCCTTTATGTTGATTACTGTAAAAATAGCCTCTTCCGCTCTTTTACAGTAATCAATGTCCAAGAACTCACAACAACCACAGTTTCCAAGTAAATGAAGAGTTTCTGAAATCTCCCCCTGGCTTACTACCTTCCCCCAGCATTTTTTATCATCATTAACCCTACCCTCAGGATTCTGATACGAAAATCCAGCGGCAATATATTTATCCTGGATTCCATTTACGTTATCCTTTATGAGATCAGTTTCATAACTCAGTCCATCCACATAGATGAAAACCTTGATATCATCGTCATCCGTATAGGGAAGAAATTCCGCATATACAAAGAGATCCATATCATTATTAAGGACTCTCCGTATTGCCCTTACCTCTGCATCTTCTCTCTCTTTCTCTTTCTGCTTTCTGTAGCAATCACTACACATTCCATATTCCTCATAGTACTTTAATTTGCGCTCTCTCTCCGAGTTCTTACCGATTAAATTTACAATACCTTTGTGACCGCAGCCAAATGTTACACTATACTGTGCCATGATTATCAATACCTCCTTTTATTTTGTTTCCCTTTTCATCGGGAATGATCTCCACTATATCGTCTAACCCACAATCTAAAATCTGACAAATAAGGTCAAGGATTTCTATTTTTACCGGCTGATTGTTGCGTATACGAGATATCGTGGACTCAGCGAGTATCTTTTCCTTGCGAAGGACTCCAGTGTTATATCCCGCGCTTTTTAATTTTTCCAGAATATTTTTATACTTTATCATATAATTACAAACCTCCTTCTTATTATTGATATTATACACCCAAGGAGGTGTATTTTCAATATATATTGTAATTAAAATTATTATTTCTTATAATTTACACTCGTGCCATCAAAGACAGATACAATATATTCAACGTTTCAAATATATTAAAATTTAAGTTCGAGTGAATGAGATGCACCTGCAGATCCAACTGCATTTTCCCTAAAAGCATCAAAATATACGTCTGTATATTATATATAGGAATACGGTTAGAGCCTCTTGAAGTAGAGGCAGAAAGGATGTGGTGATAACCATGGGAACAGAAATGTATAACATGCGGGACTTAGCACGGGGGGACGATAAGAATACCCTCAATTTTCTCGCAGAGACAGGTGACAAGATAACAAGGTATTTCGTTGCTTGCAATGAGAGCACTCCGGACGAGACTCTTCTGGCTTTATCCGGGGACAGGCTTACCTATATTCGTAGTGCAGCCAAACGTACACTTGCAAAACACCTGATGAAATGAAAATACGACCACTATGCAATCATCTCGCATAGTGGTCGTATTGATATCCTCGCTTAATCATACTCGGTTTTAGTCTTTAAGTAGGCTCGCACATCTATCGCAGTAAGTAGGAGCAAATCTCCCGCATCCTTGATACGGGTAACAGCGGGATTAAAGTCGAAGTAATATTTTTCTTCAGCTGCCATCCATTTCACTATTTCATTGTACTCCTTTTCGAGTGCCGCATCGCATTCCTTTACACGATCAATATAATTACAGATATGATTCAGCTCTTCATCGTTCTGAATTTTACGCAGCAAACGTATAAGCTCTTCCATATATGATGTTAGATAGCCATATACATCCTCTGTCATCCTCGCCTTTTCTACGGCGACATATGCATCATTCATAAATCTTTTTAGGTTAGAGGTTTTCTTCATTGCCTTGCCCGCCAGGTGTTTTTTCTCCCGATCAGAGAGAGGCGTCATAAGCCATAATACTGCTATTCCAACAAGAGCTAATATAACAAAAATTATAATCAAAGATATATTCATAATATGCAATGTCTCCATTTCTCAAAATAAGTTATGATAGTAAAATTGGGAAACCGAAGTTTCCCAAAGTAAGTAAAAAATTTGAAAGGATAGTGTTTTTATAAGTCAACAACCACTGGTTGTTACGAATCATGTTTAACTTTTATGAACTCATTATACTATACCGCTTAACAAAGTCAATGGGGTTTTTAAAATTTATAGAAAAAAGTTTTGTAAATTATACTATTTTCGAAATCCGTAAGCCCCAGGTGCATTTTCTCCCGGATACCATTGTAGATCCTACATTTCCCACTTATCAATATTTACAAATAATTATAAATATCAAAAGAGACATATTATTGGACTCACCTCCAGGACTTGCATCTCAAGCGGGTCCCATACGCCTCCGGAAGCAGCAACTGCAAAAAGACCACATTCAATATATACAAACATTTATATATATCAAATGCGGGAAATCACTCCTGGCACAGCCTCCGTAATATCAGCGACTTTGTTGTACCAGAATCAAAATGTTCTCTGTCCATTTTTCGACTCTCCTTCACAAAATCAACCAATAATTTCTTTGCATTATCTTCAAATCCATGGAATCTACGGATAGAAATTCCACTTGCCTCAGAGCTGCGAACAGCCACGATCCAGTCCTTCAGCATCTGTTGTCATGTTTTATCTTTCTTGCCTCCTTTTTTATAGTCTGATATAAAAATTAAAGCGACGGAAACTAAGATCCATACCACTATAAAAGCAGCTATACTCATACATCGTTCACCCCTTTTTACTGTGTTTCAATTTACACTTCTGTAAAAACTACAAATGAACCAAAAACAATTCCCTATAGATAAAAAATGTTTTTACTCTGATTTTTTCTACAAGAGGATATTTATGATCCGCTATGTATTGAACTTCATTAGCCCACGTACTTATAGTTAGTGTATTGTTGTTTTCATCGATTAAGAAAATTTTATCTGTCTTAATACCAGATGATGAAGGTGTCAGTGTGCCCAAATCTTGTAACCGATATGTACATATAATTTCGTTATCTGGGGCTGTTGCAGATTTCGATGCGACAGCATATATCATGTACGCTCCAAATATTAATAAAGCAATTGACAGATAAAAGCTTGCATCATTTGTTGGTAAAAGTGATGGCTAGAATGTTCCATGGATTTACTCCCATCTAAAAAGCAATAAAGCAAGAAAAAGCCAAAGACATATAATCATAAATGTAGAAAAAACCATATAGTAAGTCCTCCTGTTTTTACATTAGTGATCCCGTGATTCCCTAATTTGGTCATTTATTAAGTCGGCTACATAATTGAGTTTAAGCTGCATCAACTTATGATCGGAAATACAAGTGCAAAACTGTACGTCATCATCAGAGTACCCTTTATCAAAAAGCCTTATTATAGTTTGCTTTTTGTATCTACGATATACATTTGCCCTTGTGATAGTAACCTTCAATTGCCAGATTGCAATGCCAAGCGATATTATACCCACGAGCCCGTATACGGTAACTATCTTCGCGTATCCCAGGTCGTACATGATAAGCCTAGCAAATATACCCATAATTCCGCAAAAAATTGATAAGAAAACCCCAAATCCTATTGAAACAAAGGTAATGGTGATATCCCATCGTATTGCGTCCATTTTCTCTCTGAGTTCAATTTTTTCTTTAATTTTTTCTTTAATTTTTTCGTCCAAATTCTCATCCTCCGTCCATACCAAAACAAATCATCTTTGACCTTACAGGTGTAAAATCCGTTCTGTATTTATTCTACGTCTCCCTCTGTAGATTCGATCTCATAGTTCCCTGGTCCAAATTCCTCATCTCTTGCCTTATGAGCCTTAAAGTGCTACTTCTGTTTCTCAACATATGATCCTCCTTAATGCTGTTAGGGAATAACCTGTATTATGCATCCATACTGACCAGCTCTGTACACATTTATCTCTTTACCTTCCGCTTTAAATGTAAACTCCACGTCATCGTAGAACTTAACCCAGCTAGAGAACGATACAACCTTGGAATAGTGTTCTGGGATGATAACATCAGCATCAGTGACCACATATGCATCATAATCCCCATCTTCTCCAAATCTAAGCATTTCAGCACATACACCGCCTTTGCCGCAGCCTACCATAACAAGAGCTGCTATATCACTGCATCCGATGTACTGTTTTGAGAAATCTTTATAAGTTTTCATGTTGCTTTTAACTCCTTTCCATAACATATCACGTATTATGATACCCAACAGGCTCTTCGCCTCTTCTCTTCAGTTCCATTCTTAGTGCCTCTACTGAAACGCATCCTGGAACAGGCTGATTACAGTCAACCTCCAACCAAATACAATTTTTAATGTCCTCAACAGTCCAGTCTTTGATTTTATCCAATTCCCATTTGTGAACCATGACTCGCCCTCCTATTTTTAGATTTTGCATCGAAGCGTTTAAAGCAGTGCTACGATCTCATCATAATACTCTTTCCACTTTTCAATCTCGATTGCACGGATGTTTCTTCGCCAGTATTCGTAATTTACTCTCAACAAAGTGATGCCTTTATATGTTACATCGTCATCTTCGTATTCATCATGCTCATGCCTTTTTCTGTATGAATCATATGTGTTGTAGTTTAGTACCACGTAGTACCCATCAAAAAGAGAATTAGAAACCTTTATCAAAGCATAATCATAAAGCCCTTTTTTGTATTCCTCGACAAAATCCTTGCACAAATACCGCCAACTTAACAGTTGGCGAACTTCAGCACTGTAACAAGTTCTCCCCCAGAATTTAAAAAGTCCTATGATTGCAGAAAATTTTTCTGTTCTAATTATGGTCTCCAGTGTGCCCTTATCGTAAGGTCTGTCATAATCCTTACAAGTGGTTATTTCCTGTGCCAACCTATCTTCTGGACTTTCTCCGTATACTGCCGATATCAAAGCTGCCTGTTCCTCAGTAAGTTTCAATTCATTTAAAAAGTACAAATATAACTTTGATGTTTCCTTATCAAGTTCTTCGATGGTGATTTTTTTTATTTCTGTTTTCAAGTTCTCTCTCCTATCTGTATAAACTAATCCTATCAAATTATATATGTTTGTATGCTATATCGTTTTCCTATGTTTATAGAATACACCTAAACGGGTGTATTGTCAATATAAAATGCAAATATTACAATATATTTTTACAATACAAATAAACGAAGTGCCACTACAATCTCCGCCCGAAATCCGGTTTCCTCACATGCAACATTTCCTATAATCAATATGTATAATATGTTGTATATATTGATTTTTGAGAATGTTTGCACCTTCCAGGACTGAAGCTGGTGCTGCACTTGGGAGTGATTCGTGACGCCAGTTCAACCTGCTGAAGGCGGATCACCTAAAGAAATCTGCTAATATCAATATATCTGAACGTTCGCATATATTGATGGTGAGGAGTGCCGTTACCGTTGGCAGGGCATCCAGGGTAGCGAGTCGTGAAATTCGATTATTTATAACACGGGCGTCCGTCTGCCAAATCCTCGAAACTATGTCTCTAAAATCCAAGTCGTCACCATCTTCTATTGACTTCTCTCATCCCTCTCTCATCCCTCTCTCTTTCCTCCTTTCCCTCCTTATTCTTCCCTCTTCCCTTATTATCCCTTTCCGCTGTTGCCTCTCCGCTCTCCCACACCTATTTGCGCATCTTGACGCCGTATACGTCAATGACGTATATTGTTATTAAAATAAAACGAGGTAAATATAAATGACAATAAAGGAACTGAGATCCCGATCAGGATTAACCCAACGTGAGTTTGCCGCTAAATACCACATAAGCATGAGAACCTTACAAGGATGGGAAAGCTGCCGCCGTACTCCTCCCCAGTATATTCCCGCCCTTATTGAATACATTATGGACTTGGAAAGGAGAATCAACGATTATGAAGAGAACAATAAAAACTGAAATCCCTGTTTCACACGATAACGAAGTAACTTCTGCCGTAGGCACTGCGGGCAAGCCACCAAGTAATCTGCGCCCCGACAGCCTTGCTGACTTCATTGGACAAAGGGAACTCATAGATAATTTACGAATATCAATAAAGGCAAGTATAAATAGGAATACTCAACTGGATCATATATTACTCTATGGTCCACCAGGACTAGGAAAAACTTCCCTGGCATCCATAGTAGCCAAGGAATTACATCGTAACATAAAAATAACAACTGGAGCTGCGATAGAAAGACAGGGAGACTTGGTTTCAATTTTAAACTCGCTGTCTGATGGAGACGTATTGTTTATAGATGAGATACATAGACTATCAACGTGTGTTGAAGAGGTACTTTATCCGGCAATGGAGGATTACAAAATAGATGTCATGGTGGGAAAAGAACAACAGGCAAAGTCAATAAGATTAGATCTGCCCGCATTTACTCTCATAGGAGCTACAACCAGGTTAGGAATGATATCCATGCCTCTTAGAGATCGCTTTGGTATTATAAGCAGACTACACCTTTACACAACAGATGAGCTCATCTCTATTGTATCTGGATATGCTAAAAAACTCGGAATGAAAATCGGAAAGTCCGAGGCTGCTTTGATAGCAGCAACAAGCCGAGGCACTCCCCGAATCGCAATCAGGCTGATGAAGAGATGTAGAGATTACGCCGATGTGACAAACAGAGGTGTAATAAATACCGATACTATCAATCATGCCTTATCAGCAATGAATATAAATTGTGAGGGATTAAATGCAGATGATATTCTCATCCTCAAATGCATTGAAAGGCACAATGGAAAACCAGTTGGTCTATCAACTCTTTCTGCCTCTCTTGGTGAGGACGAACAGACAATAGAGGATGTATATGAACCCTACTTGCTTCGAAACGGATATCTGAGCCGTACACCGAAGGGAAGAGTTCTTACAGATCGGGCAGAAAAGTTTCTGTCCACCCTCTCCGCTTAATCAGTTCAATGAAATCTTCTCCCTGTCTGTACCGCCCAAGGTACAGACAGGGCTTATGTTATTTCTCTCCCAGGGTGATTACTTTTCCCTTGTTTATTCCTCTTTTCAGATTCTCCCCTGGTTTGATACTTTCCCCTATTTTCCCTATTTATTCCCATTCCCTGAAGATGGACTATCTGCTCTTTATCCATCCTCTCCCCATTTCTTCCCATTGTTTAATATTGCAACTGTTGTGGATATTAAGGCAATCCCTTGTTTTAAGCCCCTATTTTGCTCATTCTAACGCATATTCACGAATACTACACGAAGTATTCTATCTTATACTTGATTATTCAAGATTAACATATTTTATTCTAGGAGTATTCGTGAATATTTTTGCGAATGGGTGGTGAGGAACAGACTTTTCCCTTGTTTTGAGGTGTTTATACTATAGGAGTGGGGGCTCAAGCAGATGTCGCTTGAGCCCAGAGCCCCTAATTTTCAATTTTCAACTTTTATAAATCCTTATCTTAGATTTATAATAATTCCCTATTGAACTTTTAAAATTATAAATTTTTATTATTCTAATTCTATGCTATTATATCTCCCTCTTTTCTCATATTTTTCCCAATTTTCCAAAGTTCGTTGCGTACCTCCTTTCGTACCTTTTCAAACCCCATCTTTATTTAGTATTTAAAAGACTTTGTATGGCTTTTTACTCTATACTTTTTTATTATACAATAGAGGGATTGTACAGCCCAAAACCGTCCTTTAGTTGCAAAGAAAAAGAGCGACATGCCATTTCTGACATCCCACTCTTTCCATTCCTATTTGTTATCAAATTAAACTACAAGAATACTGCTCTGGCGGCTTTCTGATATTGCTCTTCCGCATCCCTCGTTCCTTCGTTTTCCTGCTCAATATCTTCCTGCTCTCGAATAAATTCAAGATATTCCTCATCAGTGATAACATCCGCATCATCTGGAGTGAAATCATCTTCAGATAGATTTTGAGCCTTAATTCTCTTGGCGCATGGAGATTCACATAATTCCTCATCGGGAGGATATACACTTTCCCTTTGTTCCTCCATCTCATCATTTTTGGGGGACATACGAGATAAATCACCCTCACTTAAATCTGGTTCCCAACAGTATTCAGGCTCCGTTGCTGTAGTATTTTCTATGCTATCCTTCGCTGCCACTACAGCAAAGTATAAAATCGGAAATACCACTGGAAATAGGAAAATCAGCAATATAAATTTTAACATACTACCATCTCTCCTCTCAAACATCCATCTTGTATCTGAGCGTGTAGATTGGAGAAAAATGAAATATTACTGACATACGACTTTTCCTTAATAATGCCTCTTCTTGCAAGGAAATCAGTAAGAAGGCAAGGTAAATACAATGAGCTGAGATTTCCCAACCTACAATATTCTATAACGAGATTTTTCCCTTTTTCTCGAATAGAATAATAATCGGACGGTTCTTTCCCTATATCTGTGAAGCCCAAATAATATGGTAACATCTCCATTACAGTGATATCGGCTGAATTTCTCTTGTAATCCTCAAGTTTAATCACCGATTTTTCATCCGGATATGTTATGCCAAATTCCTCCAGAGCTGATACAAAATCTGGAAAACTGTCCGGTGAAATAAAATATCTCACCTTTACCTTGTTTTTCCCTCTGTAGTCAATATTTTTTTTTCGTGTACAATTATCGTATCTGACTACATTAACCTCATAGCTATAATTTTCAGTGTTCATGTAACACCATCCTTTCTAGTCCATCTTGCAGGACCTTGTATTAAAATAGTGATTTGCTACAAAACAAACCCTCTTACATATAACAGACGTAAAATAACCCTCTTTTTTCTACCAAAATAAAAAAAAAGAACTGCGCACCATTACACTCGGTCGCATGTTCTAAACTATACCTTAGTCGATTACAATATCATATCTCGCTTTCCGCAATTTCAAACTCACTTTTCAAAAGTTGATTACCCTATCAAACAATAGGGAGTTCTCCCCCCCCATCATAATGTAATGTAACGTCCGAAATTTGATTACCCTATCAAAACATAGGGAGTTCACCCCTGAAATAGGGAATTTGGTGAGTGGATACAAGTCCCTCACCTTTAGGCT
>OGHH01000474.1_pt1 | contig 41959 bp, 37 predicted proteins | sample 1571471 | NCBI WGS metagenome assembly OGHH01 (sample SAMEA2581936, study PRJEB24529) | metagenome | biome: Human gut stool | place: China | collected 2011
CAAAAGCACCCAGGTTCGCTCCTTGGGCAGCAGACGGCAGACGCAGACGGTGACGGTCAAAAAGGCCAGAAAGGCCAGAGACTGCACACTCATTTCAGGCCGGACTGATTCAGGCGGTTGAGCTGGCCATCCGCCGTGCTGAGGACTTGGATCATACCCTGGCTCCGGCCAGGGAAGGCGCTGTTGACCGCCTCGTGGGACAGATCCGGGAAGGCGGCCTTTTCACGGGACAGTTTCGCCAGCGCACGGGCGTAGTCCGTCCGGGCCAGAGAGGCCCCGGCGGAGGCGGCGCCTGCAGCGCAGTCCTCCTCGGGCAGAGCAAAATAGGCAGTGTTGCCTCCGGCAGCCCGGTGGAGCAGCCGGTAAAGCAGATAGATGTGGCAGCCCAGACTGTCCGCCGCGGCGTTGATAGCATCCTTGTCTCCCAGTTTGCCCAGCAGGCCGAACAGCACGCCGCTGGCGCTGGTGATGAGCTTGCCCCGCAGGGTGGCCAGCACGCTGCCCTGGAGCACATTGCCCGGCTCAGCGGCGTTCAAAATTTCCTCGGCGGTGAGCATACTGCCGTCCCGTGCCAGCGTCCGGCCCAGCATATAGTCTGCGGAGACATGATAGTAGTCGCAGACCTTGGACACAAAGGCAAGGCCCGGCTCCCGGATGCCGTTTTCATAATGGCTCAAAAGAGCCTGAGACACCCCCAGATCCGCAGCGGCCACCCGCTGAGAAACCCCCCGCTCTTTCCGCAGCAGGGACAGCGTTCTGGAAAATTCTGTTGCCATGGATACCCTCCGTGAAACAGCCGGGGCGCTGCCCCGGCTGAATTGATTCAATACACAGCGTATAGTTTAACAGAAACGATACTGTAAGTAAAGAGATTTTCCCGGAAAAACAGAAAAAACCGGCGCATTTTCTGCGCCGGTTTTCCGATCATTCAGCTATTCCGTGTTCAAAACAGTCCCACCTGATTGGGAAGTACATCGCCGCCGATGCTGCGGAGCTGGCGGTTGTTGACCTCCAGCAGCCGGTCAGTGATGGTCATTTTCCGGAGGATGTCCCGGACGGTGCGGTCCAGCTCCATGCCCTCCCGGTAGTCTGCCGGGAAAATGAAATCCACCCGTCCGTCCGCCAGCAGCTTTTCCACACCCTGCCGGTTGCTGGCCTGATAGACGGCGATGGCCTGTCCGCCGTAGGCCCGCATCATTTTCATACAAGGCACGTCGGAAAGACCGTCTCCCATATAGATCATGTTGGTAAAGGGGACCCGCTTGGAATCGTCCGGCATGGAGTCGTTCAGTTCCTTATCCCGGGACACATCCAGAATCCCCTTATTGATCCTGTAGACAAACTGGGTCTTATTGGTAAAGTTGACGTCCAGCTTGGGCCAGCAGGCGTCGCCATTTTCGTTGTAGTAGAACTCGCAGGCATAGATCTCCCGGAATTCCTGAGCGATTCCGCTGCCCTCGATGATCTCCCGGAGGCCGGAGGAAATGACATAGTGCTCCACCTGAACGCCCAGACTCTCCCCAAAGGCGTTGATCCGGGCAAACCACTCCCGGACGCCGGGGAACAGTTGGATGGACTCACCGCAGTGGTTCAGGAAGGCCCGGTCCAGCTTGATATTCTGCACGGCGCACTCCTGGATCATGGTGTACATATAGGCCAGCAGGCCGTCCATCCGGTTTTCCCAGCCAAAGGCGTTGGCCCTGCCCCAGAATTCTGCCGGGGTATACCCAAGGGAGGGGATGAAGGCGTAGTCCTCCATGTCCGTGGTGCACAGAGTCTTGTCGAAGTCGTACAGGAAGGCGATGATCGGCGCTTGCGTTTCCATATAGCTACCTCCTGAAAGAGCAAAAAGCGGCCTTGCAGGCCGCTTTTTGTCAAGTATTGTAATTACGGCCGAATTTCAGTTCGTCCAGATTGATCTGGCGTGTGCTGGAAAGGTCGGGAAAATCCCCAAAGGGATCGCTGGTGTCAGCGGCGGGATCCACCGCTTCGGCAACAGGCTCAGACGCTTCCGTCTGGGTCTCCGCCGTGTCGCCGTCCTCCTCCGGCGCTGCTTCGCTGAACGCGGCCATGACGCTGTCCTCGATCTCCTGAACGGAGTCCTCCGGTTTGGCTTCCTCCTGAGGCAGCTCCACCGGGGCCTGAGGCAGCTCATTCAAAAGCTGGATCTCCTTATCGCACACAGCCCGGACGGCAGCAGAAAACTTCTCCAGTTCCTCCTTGCCTTTCCGCAGACGTTCCTCCGCGGCGGCAGCCTCGTTTTTCAGGCAGTTGATCTTCAGCTTGGCGTCGATCTCCGCCTGCGTCATCATCTGATCCCGCTTCTGCTCGGCTTCCTTCACGATGGAATCCGCCATCCGCTGAGCGGTGAGCAGGGTGGCCCGCATGGAATCCTCGGTGGCACGGTATTCCTCCACCTTCTCCACCAGAACCTTCAATTTGGCTTTCAGCGCCGCGTTTTCTTTGTAGAGAGCGGTATAATCGTCAGTCAGCTCATCCAGAAATTCGTCCACCATGGCCATGTTGTAGCCGCCAAAGGACGCCTTGGCAAAGGAATGGGTCGAAACCTCCTGAGGTGTCAGCATATCCAATATCCTCCCTGCTTAGAAATATAAGCCGTTGCTTTCCAGCTCGTCGATGAGATCGCCCTCCAGTTCCACGTGGTAAGGCGTGATGATGTAGGTGTTTGCGGCAACCTTTTTGATCTTGCCCTCGCCGGCATAGGCCACGCCGGAAAGGAAGTCGATGAGACGCCGGGCCACATCCTTGTTGGTGGATTCCAGATTCAGCACCACCGTCCGCTTGTCCTTCAATTGATCGGCGATCTCCGAGGCGTTCTCAAAGCGGTCCGGCTTCACCAGCACCACCTTCAGCTGCGTGGTGGCATGGATGTTTACCACCTTATTCCGGCGATCCTCCGCTTTGTTGCGGCGGTCATCGAAGGAGCGCTCACGGGGTTCCTCAAAATCCTCATATTCCTCATCCTCGTCATCATAGGGATGGGTCAGCTTCTTCAGCTCGTCCAAAATACCCATAAGCCAAAACCTCCTGCAATCAAGTGGGATAATACCGGGCACCGAAAATCGCGGTGCCCACACGGACCATGGTGGCGCCATTTCGGATAGCATCCTCAAAATCGCCGCTCATGCCCATAGAAAGGCACTTTAATTCATTATGGAACAATTTCTCGTTGATGTCAACATAAAGTGCCCGGACTTCCTGAAAATAGCGAATATTGGTGTCCCGGTCGCTGTCTGCGGGGGGAATCGTCATCAATCCCCGGACCCGGACATGGGACATGGCCTGAGCTGCTCTGGCGGCGTCCTCCAACTGAGCAGGGGCAAAGCCGCTCTTGGCCTCCTCGCCGCCGATGTTTACCTCCAGAAGAATGTCCTGAACGATGTCCTGCTTTTCCGCCTCTTTTTCAACGGCTTCCAACAAAGGGAGAGACCCTACGGATTGGATCAGGGCTACCTTGCCCACCACCTGCTTAACCTTGTTCCGCTGAAGATGACCGATGAAGTGGAGCGGCGCGCCGTCATAGGCGTTCTGGCTCAGCTTCTCCGTCATCTCCTGGACCCGGTTTTCGCCCAGCACGTCGATCCCAGCGGCGATGGCCTCCCGGCAGGCGGCGGCGTCATTCATCTTGCTGGCGCCTACCAGCGTGATCTCCTTGGGGTCCCGGCCGCATTCTCCGCAGGCGGCGGCGATCCGCTGACGGACCTACTGAATATTTGTCTGAATGGACATAGAACATCCCTCTCTTTCTTTATGAAACAACTTTTCCGTCATACAGATCCCGTGCGGCAACGATGATCTCGTCACCGGGCCGCAGCCGCAGCTTCTCCGTGGAGCCGGCAGACCGGACCACAGCGTAATCGTCACCGGTGAGCAGCACCTCTACCGGCTTGAACCGGGCCTTTGCGCCGGAGACGCAGTAAACACCGGTGACATTGACCTCCTTGCTGGCAGTCTCCTCGGTTTCCGGGTCCTTTTCCGTAACGGTCTGGGTGGCCACACGCAGCGCAGCCAGAGGGACCCGCAGTCCATCGGTGGTATCCAGAATGATCTCGGCGCTCTGGCGGCGCAGGAGCGTCAGTTCCTGCAAATATGTATTCCCCTGGAAAGTCACCACACAGCGGCCGTTTTCCTCCGCGCCCACGGACAAAAGCGTGACCGACAGGTCCCGGTCCACGTTCTTGGTAAACCGGAGGGACAGGCTCTCTCCGGTTCCCAGACGGTTCTGGCGGGTCTGAAGTGTCTGGGCCTCCTGTGCGGAGACCACGCCCACATAATACCAGTTATCCCCCAGGATCAGCTTTCCGGTGTTGGCGGGGATCTCGGCAGGGGACAGCTTATTCAGAGCACTGGGAGTCAGCGCGGACAAACTGTCCGGCGTCAGAACGGATTCGTAGCCGTCCACCACGGCGGAAAACAAACCGGACCGGGGAGACCGGATGGTCTTTACGGAGTTAGCGGCCTGAGACCGCAGGGTTTTCAACTGATTTTTCAATTCCTGCAGCTGCCCACTGAGATCCTCGGTGCCGGAATAGGTATAATCCCGCTTGAGGACCAGAGACCGCAGCTCCTGCCCCCGGCTCTCCGCCGCGTCCAGCCGTCCCGCCGCCACAACGGTCCGGTAATCCAGCAGGGACCGGGCGATCTGGCTGTCCAGCTTCAGCGTGACCTCCGCGCCCAGCATGGATTCCTGAGCGTATTCCAGCTGCTCGATGCGGTTATTCAGGGTTTCGATCTCGTTCTGCCGGTCCAAAGACGCCTGATCGGCGTAGACGGTGGCCACGGCCCCGCCGGTGCCGACCCGCTCGCCCTCGTTTTTCCGCAGCCGCACAAGGCCGCCGGCATCGCCGGTGAGCACCTGCTCCTGCCGGACCACATAGCCGCTGATGTCCACCGTATCCTCCACCTGATAGGTGTAGGCCAGGGTGGTGGAAAAGGGGTCGCTTACATAGCCGTAGATCTGATAGCCGAAATAGGCCAGCACCAGAAGGGTGATGACCGGCGTGAACAGCTTGCTTACAAAGGATGATCGATTCATGTACGCCTCGTATCGTTACAGGGCGGTTTCCTCCTCGCTTTCCCGCAGAGTCACCGGACGAAGGGGAACCACTGTGGAAATGGCGTGCTTGTAAATCACCTGCTGCCTGCCGTCGGTGTCCAGCACCACGGTGAAGCTGTCGAAGCCGGTGACGCTGCCCCGCATCTGGAAACCGTTCATCAGAAACACGGTCACGGGCAGGCTCTGCTTGCGGACTTTGGTCAAAAAGATGTCCTGAAGGTTGTTTTTCTGCATAACGAATGCTCCTTTTCTCTTTGTGCGGACGGCTGTCCGCCTGCCCTTATCCTAAGCCATGGGCTGTGAGAAAATCTGTCGCATTCTGGAGAGCCGCCGGGAAATCCGGCTCCTTGTCCCAGTAGATCCAGTGGATCGCCGGGTTCCGCCGCAGCCAGGTCAGCTGCCGCTTGACATATTGATAGCAATTTGCACATAGGCGAGTCCTTGATAAATATAGAGAATACTGTCGCCGATTCCCATAACGGAATTCACCTCCTCCACCGCCTGGTCCGCCGTGGCCGTGCCGTCGGCCACCGCCAGGAACTGCTTGTATCCGATGGCCTGCAGGGCCGTGGCGTCCCGGGGAAGGCCCCCATCCAGAAGCGCCTGCACCTCCTGCAAAAGCCCCCGGCGGACCATCTCGTCCACCCGGCGGTCGATGCGCTCCCGCAGGTCCGCCCGGTCCCGGAAGTTCAGCCCGATATAGAGGGCCTGGTACCGGTCCGGCTTTTCCCGGCCCCGCCTGTCCCGCCGGGACATGGGCTCCCCGGTCTCCTCATATATCTCTAAGGCCCGGAGAATGCGCTTTTCGTCCCGCAGGTGCAGCCGCGCCGCCGTCTCCGGGTCCACGGCCTCCAGACGCCGCAGCATCTCCTGAGGCCCCAGCTCCCGCAGCTCCTGCTGAAGCCGCAGACGGGTCTGCCCCCCCTGGCAGCCGGGGGCGAAGTCGTCTCCCCGGATCAGGGCGTCCAGGTACAGGCCCGTGCCACCGGCCAGCACCGGGAGCTTTCCCCGGCTGAGGATATCCTGAATGCAGGCGTCCGCCGCCTGGCAGAACCGGGCCGCAGACCACTGCTCCGCCGGGTCCGCCACAGCGATCATGTGATGGGGGACCCCCTCCATCTCCTCCGCCGTGGGGGCGGCGGTGCCGATGGTCATGCCCCGGTAGATCTGCATGGAGTCCACGGACACCACCTCGCCGTTCAGCCGCCGGGCCAGGGCCACGGCCATTTTCGTTTTTCCGCTGGCGGTAGGACCCACCACGCACAGAACGGTCATAGGCGGCTCCTTTCCCGGGCTGTCACGCCCGCTTGAACATCTTCTCCACCTGGTATTTGCTGAGCTTCACCGCCACCGGGCGGCCATGGGGGCAATACTGGATCTCCCCGGACTGGACCCGGTCCACCAGACGCCGCAGCTCGGCGGGGTCGGTGTGCATCCCGGCCTTGATGGCGGATTTGCAGGCCATGGTGGACAGCAGGCTGTCCCGGGCCGCGTCCGGGTCCGCCCGGTTCAGCCGCAAGTCCTCCGCCAGCTCCTCCAGGGCCCCGGCGGGGTCGTCGATATCGCCGGGTACCTCCCGCACCAGCACCGCGCCGCCGAAATCCTCGCACCGGAAGCCATACCGCTCCAGCAGCGGCAGCTGCTCCAGCACCGCCGCGCAGTCCTCCGGCGGCAGCTCCACCGCCAACGGCTCCAGCAGGGTCTGGGTCATCACCGGCTCCGCGGCGGCCTTCAGCGCGTCAAACCGCACCCGCTCATGGGCGGCGTGCTTGTCGATAAGCCACACATTCTCCTCCTCGTCCTCGCAGATGATATAGGTCCGCAGCACCTCCCCGGCGATGCGCCAGGGGGCCTCATGCGGCGGCTCCAGGGTCACCTGCTCCGGCAGGGATACCGTCTCCTGCACAGGCGGTTCTTCCCGCACAGGCGCCGGTTCCTGCGGCTCTGCCGCCGAGGCCGGGGTCGGCGGGGGGATGTGATAGCTGACGCCGGGCCGGGCCGTGGGGGCCGTGAAGGCCTTCCCCGGCTCCGGGGCCACGTCCCGCACCGCCAGGGCCGGCTGTTCCGCCGGGTGCACCGGCCGGGCCGGGGCGGCGGGCCGGGCAGTATAGCTGCCCAGCGGCGGCTTCTCCGGCTGGGGCTTCTGCTGCTGCCGGAACTCCTGGGCGGTCATGGTCCGGTAAAAGGGCTTTTCCTCCTGCCGGGCGGGCTGTTCCGCCCGGTTCAGGGCGTCCATGACGGTATAGTACACCGCGTCAAAGGCGGTTTTGTCGGATACGAATTTCACCACGGTCTTGGCCGGGTGCACGTTCACGTCCACCCGGTCCTCCGGCAGGGTCAGATGCAGCACGCAGCCGGGGAACTTCCCCTTCAGCAGGCGGTTGCGGTACGCCTCCTCCAGGGCCGCCGACAGCAGCTGGCTTTTCACGAACCGGCCGTTGACGAAGAACAGCTGGCGGCCCCGGGTGCCGTGGCCGTTCAGGGGCCGGGTCACATAGCCCGACACCTGCACGTCGCCGCCGCAGCCCCGGACCTCCTGCAGGCCCATGGCGAAGTCCCGGCCCATGGCCGCGTATACGGCGGACAGCAGCTGCCCGTCGCCGGGGGTGTGGAGCACCTCGGCCCCGTCCCGCAGCAGCTTGAAGGATACCTCCGGATGGCTCAGGGCCAGGTGCTGGACGATACCCGCCACGGCGGCCCCCTCGGCGCTGTCTTTTTTCATGAATTTCATCCGGGCGGGGGTGTTGTAAAACAGGTCCCGGACGCAGATGGTGGTGCCCTCCGGGCACCCGATCTCCTCCACCTGGCCGGGCACGCCCCCCTCCAGATGCAGGGAGGCCCCGGTCTGGGCTCCGGTCTGGCGGGTCAGGATATCCACCCGGGACACGGCGGAGATGGCCGCCAGGGCCTCCCCCCGGAAGCCCAGGGTGCCGATGGCAGCCAGGTCCCCGGCGGTGCGCAGCTTGCTGGTGGCATGGCGCAGAAACGCCGTGGGCAGCTGCTGGGGCGCGATGCCGCAGCCGTTGTCCGTCATCCGCAGATAGGTCAGGCCCCCGTGCTGCACCTCCGCCACGATGGCGGTAGCCCCGGCGTCCAGGGCGTTTTCCAGCAGCTCCTTGGCCACGCTGGCGGGCCGCTCCACCACCTCGCCGGCGGCGATCAGGTCCGCCACGTGCCGGGGCAGGCATTGAATATCAGGCATAGAGTTGTCCTTTCGTGTTACGTCAGCTTCTTTTTCAGCTCATACAGCAGCTGCAATGCCTCCAGGGGCGTCAGGGAGTCCACCTGAGCCCGGCGCAGCCGGTCGATGACCTCTCCCTCGGCCACGGCGGCAAAGGACACCTGGTCCTCCCGGGGAGCGGGGGCTGCCGCCGGGTGGCCGGACTCCTCCTCCAGCTGCCGGAGGATCTTTCTGGCCCGGGACACCACCGCCTCCGGCAGGCCCGCCAGCTTGGCCACCTCGATGCCGTAGCTGCGGTCCGCGCCGCCGGGGACGATCTTCCTCAGGAACACGATCTCCTCCCCCCGGGTGCGGACGGCGATGTTATAGTTCTTCACGCCTGGAAGGGTCCCCTCCATGGCGGTCAGCTCGTGATAGTGGGTGGCAAACAGGGTCTTGGCCCCCAGGCGCTTGGGGTCGGCGCAGTATTCCAGCACCGCCCGGGCGATGCTCATGCCGTCGAAGGTGGAGGTGCCCCGGCCGATCTCGTCCAGGATCAGCAGGCTGTCGGCGGTGGCGGTGCGCAGAATGTCGCTGACCTCCGTCATCTCCACCATAAAGGTGGACTGTCCCGCCGACAGGTCGTCGGAGGCCCCGATGCGGGTGAAGATCCGGTCCACAATGCCCAGGCGGGCCGCCTTAGCCGGGACAAAGGACCCGATCTGGGCCATCAGGACCATCAGCGCCACCTGGCGCATATAGGTGGATTTGCCCGCCATGTTGGGGCCGGTGATGATGGACACCCGGTCCTCGCTGCGGCCCATATAGGTGTCGTTGGGCACAAACAGGGCGTCGGGCCGCATGGCCTCCACCACCGGGTGGCGTCCCTGGTGAATTTCGATGACCCCGGACTCGTCCACCGCCGGGCAGCAGTAGTTGTTCTTCACCGCCACCGCCGCCAGGGAGCACAGGCAGTCCGCCTCCGCCACGGCGGCGGCCGTGGCCTGGATCCGGGCCACATGGCCGCTCAGCTCCTGCCGCAGCCGGGTGAACAGCTCATATTCCAGGGCCGATACCCGGTCCGACGCGGACAGGATGTCGTGCTCCAGGTCCTTCAGCTCTTGGGTGATGTATCGCTCGCCGTTGACCAGGGTCTGCTTGCGGATATAGGTATCCGGCACCTGGTCCTTGAAGGAGTTGGACACCTCGATGTAGTATCCGAACACCTTGTTGTATCCGATCTTCAGGGTGCGGATGCCGGTTTTCTCCTTTTCGGCGGCCTCCATGGAGGCGATGACGCCCTTGCCGCCATGGAGGATGCTCCGCAGGCGGTCCACCTCCGGGTCGAAGCCCTCCCGGATGAACTCCCCCTCCCGGACGGAGAAGGGGGGATCGTCGCACAGGGTGCGGCCGATGAGGTCCGTCAGGTCCTCCAGGGTGTCCAGCTGGGCCAGCTCCCCCAGGCGGCCCCGGTCAAAGGCCGACAGCAGCTCCTTCACATGAGGCAGCCGCGCCATGGCGTTTTTCAGGGCTACCACGTCCCGGCCCCCGGCGGTGCCGTATACGATGCGGCCCACCAGGCGCTCCATGTCGCCGATGCCCGTCAGGGCCAGGGCCAGCTCCTCCCGGATCATGGTGTGGTCCACCAGCTGGCCCACGGCGCCGCTGCGGCGGGTGATGGCCGTTACGGACAGCAGGGGCCGCTCCAGCCAGCTGCGGAGCATCCGCCCGCCCATGGGGGTCTTGGTCTTGTCCAGCACCCAGAGGAGGCTCCCCTTCTTCTCCTTGCTGCGCAGGGTCTCCGTCAGCTCCAGGTTCCGCCGGGCCGTCAGGTCCAGCTCCATGAACTGCCCCTGCTGGTAATAGTCCAGGTCGTCCACATGGCGCAGGTCGGTTTTCTGCGTCTCGTGGAGATAGTCCAGCAGGGCTCCCAGCGACAGCGCCGCCGCGGGATTCCCCTTTGGCAGCCGTCCCGCAGCCTCATCGCCGAACTGGGCGCGGACGGTCCTTTCCGCCTCCTGCAATTGAAAGCGTCCGGCGCTCAGCCGCTCCACATGGCAGTGGAGCTTATCCTGCATCAGACTCAGCAGCGGCCCGCAGTCGTAGGCCGCCTGGTTCACCACCGCCTCCGCCGGGGAAAACCGCCCCAGCTCGTTGAGCAGGTGCTCCGCCCGGTCCGGACCCTGGAAGGCGGTGACGTGGGTCTTGCCGGTGGAGATGTCGCACACGCTGAAGCCCGCGCAGGTGTCGTCCAGATACAGCCCCGCGCAGAAGTTGGAGCGTCCCTCCTCCAGGCAGGCCGCGTCAATGACCGTGCCGGGGGTCACCACCCGGATGATGTCCCGGTCCACCAGGCCCTTGGCCGTGGCAGGGTCCTCGGTCTGCTCGCAGATGGCCACCTTGTAGCCCTTGGCAATAAGCCGGGCAATATAGGCGTCCGAGGCGTGATAGGGGATGCCGCACATGGGGATCTTCTCCTCGAAGCTCTTGTTCTTGTCCTTATCCCGGGTGGTCAGGGTCAGGTCCAGCTCCTTGGACGCCTTCCGGGCGTCGTCGCCGAACATCTCGTAAAAATCTCCCAGCCGGAAAAACAGGATGGCGTCCTGATTCTGTTCCTTGATCTGCAGATACTGCTTCATCATGGGGGTCAGCTCTGCCATGGTTTCACCCGCGCTTTCTGCCGCATAGGCGGCTGATCTGTCGAATGGTGGTGGAAAACATTGTTGAAAAGTGCAAAACTTATTGTTCTATGGGGCATATGCCCGCTTCGCGGCGTTGGCCGTGGTATCTTATGCATCAAAAGAACGTTGTTCTTTTGATGCAGGAAGCATCTCCCCGAACAGGGCCCAGGTGTTGCTGTCGGTGATCTTCACGTCCCGGTACTGGCCCAGGGCGGACTTGTCCCCCACCAGGTGCACCAGCCGTCCCCCCGCCGTCCGGGCGGACAGGGGCCACCGGGTGTCGTCGGTTTCGCCGTCCACCAGCACCCGCAGGGTCCGGCCCACATACCCGGCGTGGAGCCGGGCAGAAATCTCGTTCTGGGTGCTGCACAGGGTGTCGAACCACTTCTGCTTCTCCGCCCGGGGCACCGGATCGTCCATTTTGGCCGCCGGCGTACCGGGCCGGGGGGAGAAGATGAAGGTGAACAGGGCGTCGAATTCCCCCTGCCGCACCAGGTCCACCGTCTCCATGGCCTCGGCCTCCGTCTCGCCGGGGAAGCCGATGATCACGTCCGACGTCAGCACCAGGTCCGGCATGACCTTCCGGGCATAGCCGATCAGGTCCAGGTATTTCGCCCGGTCATAGGGGCGGTTCATGGCCCGCAGCACCCGGTCGCTGCCGGACTGCACCGGCAGGTGCAGCTGGTGGGCCACGTGGCGGCTCTGGGCCATGGTGTCAAACAGCTTATAGCTGGCATCCTTGGGCTGGGACGACATAAAGCGGATCAGGTAGTCGCCGTCGATCTTGTCCAGCTCCCGCAGAAGGTCCGCAAAGTCCCAGGGCTCCGGCAGGTCCTTTCCGTAGGAGTTCACGTTCTGGCCCAGCAGGGTGATCTCCTTGAAGCCCTCCGCCGCCAGCTGGCGGACCTCCTCCACGATCTTCTCCGGGGCGCGGCTGCGCTCCCGGCCCCGGACATAGGGGACGATGCAGTAGGAGCAGAAGTTGTTGCACCCATACATGATGGACACCCACGCCCGGACCCGGCCCTCCCGGACCACGGGCATCCCCTCGGCAATGGAGCCGTGCTCGTTCTCCACGGAGAACACCCGGCCCCGGCGGGTATACACCTGATACAGAAGTTCCGGGAACTTCCACAGGGCCTGGGGCCCGAACACCAGGTCCACATGGCGATAGCTGGTCCGGACCTTCTCCGCCACCTCCGGCCGCTGGGCCATGCAGCCGCACAGGCAGATGATCTGCTCCGGGTTCTGCTTCTTGGTGTGGGTCAGGGCGCCCAGGGTGCCGTATACCCGCTTTTCCGCATGGTCCCGGATGGCGCAGGTGTTCATCACCACAATGTCCGCCCGGGCGGCATCGTCGGTGAACTCGCACCCCATGTCCCGCAGCATCCCCAGGATATGCTGGCTGTCGGCCACGTTCTGCTGGCACCCGAAGGTGTCCACCAGAGCCAGAGGCGTCCGGCCCCGGGCCTGGTGCATGGCGTGGATTTTTTCGGTAAATTCCCGCTGGCGGGCCATCTGCCCGTCGTCGAGAAGCACTTGCTTTCTGTCCAATGGAAACCTCCCAGCCGCCCCGTGTCGTGAAAAAGGCGGCACTTCCCTAATTTAATAATTTATCATACCACATTTTCCGGCCTGATACAAGAAAGCCCGCCGGGAAAAATGGCGAAAAATTTGTGTCCCGGGCGCTTTATCTTGTCCATGGAATATGGTATACTGGATAAAATATCGAAAAAACGAGGACATCGCACCATGAGAGACAACGAAACCAGATGGCCCGCCCCCCAGGCGGAGGCCGACGGCCTCATCGAGGGCCGCAACGCTGTGATCGAGGCCCTGCGGGCCGGAACGGCCATTGACAAGATCTATCTGGCCAAGGGCGAGACGGACAAGACCCTGGGCCATATCGCCTCCCGGGCCCGGGAGGCCGGTGTGGTGGTGGTGGTGGCGGACCGGCGGAAGCTGGACGCCATGAGCCGCACCCACTCCCACCAGGGGGTCATCGCCCTGGCCGCCGTCCGGGAATACGTCAGCGTCCAGAGCATCCTGGATGCCGCCGCCGCCAAGGGGGAGCCGCCTCTGCTGGTGGTGTGCGACGAGATATCCGACCCCCACAACCTGGGGGCCATCCTCCGCACCGCCGAGTGCGCCGGGGCCCACGGGCTCATCATCCCCAAGCGCCGCTCCGCCGGGCTCACCGCCATCGTGGGGAAAACCTCCGCCGGGGCCGTCAGCTATCTGCCGGTGGCCCGGGTGGCCAACCTGACCTCCGTCCTGAAGGACCTGAAAAAACAGGGGGTCTGGATCTTCGGCACCGCCGCCGGAGCCTCCACCAACCTGTACAGCGCCGATCTCAAGGGCCCGGCGGCCATTGTCATCGGCTCCGAGGGAGATGGCATGAGCCGCCTGGTGGCGGAAAACTGCGATTTCCTGGTCAGCATCCCCATGAAGGGGCATATTTCCTCCCTGAACGCGTCGGCGGCCGCCGCCATCCTGCTGTATGAGGCCGTGCGCCAGCGCCGGGGATAACAACGAGGGATCACCATGCGTAACGAAGACATGCGGCCCACGCCGCCGGAGATGGACTTCACCATAGACGACATTCTGGACGAATTCGGCTCGGGTGGGTCCCGAAGGGACCCGGAGCCGGAGCCTGCCCCGGAACCGGAGCCCATCCCCGAACCCGAACCGGTCCCCGAGCCTGAGCCGGCCCCCGAACCGGAACAAGAGCCGGAACAAGAACCGCAACCAGAACCCGAACCGGAACCGGAGCCTGTTCCGGAGCCGGAGTATCGCCCGGACGACGAACCGCCCCGGGAGAACCCCCTGGACCGGCTGCGCCGCCGCTTCCGGCAGCGGCAGGAGGCCCCGGACGAGCCCCGGGCCGTTCCGGAGGAGGACGACGAGGACGGCGTCCTGCCGGAGCGGGTGCCTTTGAGGGAGCGCCTGTCCGCCGCCGCCCAGTGGGTCCGGGACCGCATCCCCGCCCGGGACCTGGAAAACCCGGACGACGCCCCGGAGGAGCCGCCGGAGCCGGAGCCCACCATGGACGACGCCGCCCGGGAGCAGAAGTGGCAGTGCGCCCGGCTGCACCGGCAGCGTCTGCTGCTGACGGCGCCCACCCTGCTGGCCATAGCCGTGGCCGTCATCGACGGGCTGGACCTGCTGTCCCAGGGGTGGTATGACCACGTCTGGCTGCGCTGCGGCATACCGGCGGGGCTGCTGGCCCTGTGCCTGCTGCTGAGCACCCGGCTGTGGCACGAGGCAGGGGAGAGCCTGGGCCATGGGCGCGTCACCGCCCCGGCGGCGGCCCTGGTGTGCGGCCTGGCAGCCCTGGCGGACAGCGCCCAGTGCCTGTTTCTGGGGCAATGCCCGAACCTGCCCTTTGCCGCCCCGGCGGCGGCGTTGCTGTATCTGTGCGCCTGCGGCCAATATCGCGCCGCCCGGGCCCGGTATGACAGCTTCCGCCTGGCCCAGCTGGGTGGCACGCCGCCGTATGTGGCCTCCGTCACCGCCGCCGGAGCCTGCAAGCAGCAGGGGCGTCTGGAGGGCTTTTACCGCATGTGGCAGTCCCCGGACCCCGCCGCCCGGTGGCAGCCCATTCTGACGCCGCTGTACCTGGCCCTGGCCACGGTGCTGGCCCTGGTGGCAGCCCTCAGCGGGCACCAGATGAACCGCTTCCTCTGGCTGTGGTCGGCGCTGCTGTCGGCCACGGTACCCCTGTCCCTGCCCCTGTCCGGGACGCTGCCCCTGTCCCTGCTGTGCCGCCGCCTGCACAAAAGCGGCTGCGCCGTGGCAGGCTGGAGGGGGGCCCGGGCCATTACCGCCGCCCGCCGGGTGGTGGTCACGGACGAGGACCTGTTCCCGGCCGGGGTCCTGTCCCTGCACGGCAAGGAGAAGAACGAGCCCTCCGCCGCCCTGGGCACGGTGGAGCTTAACGGCCTGAAGGTATACGATCAGGAGATCGGCGAGGCCCTGGCCTATGCCGAGGCCCTGTGCCGGGCCGCCGGAAGCCAGCTGACGCCCCTGCTGCTGCAGCTGATGGACGGCCAGGTCAGCTTCCGCTACGACGCCCACGACCTGCACTATTACGAGGATGGCGGCATCGACTGCACCGTCCGGGGGGCCACGGTGGCCATGGGCAGCGCCTATTTCATGAAAAAGCGCCGCATCGCCCTGCCCCGGGACCTGAAAATGGAAACCGGTGTTTTCATGACGGTGGACGGCCGCCTGGCGGCCATCTTCGCGGTGAAGTACCTGCCCTCCCGGAACGTGGAGTGGGCCCTGCGGGCCCTGCGCCGGAACCGGGTGACCCCGGTGCTGGCCACCCGGGGCGTCAACATTACCCCCAATCTGCTGAAGCGGAAATTCCGCCTGAACGCCCGGCCCATTTACCCGGGGGTGGCCACCCGGCTGGCCCTGGCGGACCTGACCGCCCAGCCCGGGGAGACCCCCAACGCCCTGATCTATCGGGACGGCCTGCTGCCTATGGCGGAAACCGTCATCGGCAGCCAGCGGATGTGTCAGGCGGGGCGCTGGTCCACCATCCTCAGTTGGATCGGCGGCCTGTGCGGCCTGGTGCTGTCGTACTATCTGACCACCGCCGGCGATTTCGCCGCCCTGTCGCCGCTGTACATGCTGGCCTTTCTGGTTCTGCTGCTGCTCCCCACCCTGCTGCTGTCGGGGCTGGTGAAGTATTACTAATACTTGTCCAAAATGCGCGAAACCTGCGGGCGGCAAACTCTGCGAGACCTTTTTAATAAGCAAAAAACTTCCCCTGCCTATGGCAGGGGAAGTTTTTGCGTTGTCTGGCAGGGGACCGGATCCCCTTGCTTTTGCGGGGTTACTGGAGCAGCAGCAGGCTGAACACCAGGGTGAACAGTGCCACCGTTTCGATAATACCGATGACAATGAAGTAGTTTGCCGTGCCCTTTCCGGTTTCGCCCAGAGCGTCGGCGGAGGCGGCGGCAACCTTGCCCTGGAAGAAGGCAGACAGGCCGATGGCCAGGCCCGCGAAAATGCCGGTGAACATGGCCAGAGCCGCGTCACAGCCGCCCTCCACGGCGCTGCGGATGAAGTTCATCAGCAGGAAGCCATAGATGGTCTGGGTCAGAGGTGCGCCGGAGAAGGCCACCATGATGAAGGGAGCGGGCTTGCCGTTGGCGTAGCACTTTTTCCACGCGCCCACGGAGGCCTGAGCGGCAAAACCGGAACCAAACGCAGAGCCCATGGCGGACAGGCCCAGAGCGCACGCCATACCAATAAATTCGATATTCATAGTTGATCTCCTATCCGTTTATTTTTTGATTTTATCGTGCTTTTTAAAGGGATCGTAAGCAATACCGGCCCACTCCATACCCAGCTGACCGGAAAACTCCAGCAGGTTCAGGCGGACGCCGTGGACCACCACAGACAGCAGGCCCATGACGATGTTCAGCCCGTGACCGATCAGCAGGATCAGGACGGCGGCGATGACCAAGGGGCCCTTGAAGCCCAGGGCCATGTTGTTGAAGCTCTGAGCGATGGCCAGGGACGCCATGCCCACGGCAAACAGGCGGATGTAGCTCATGATGTTGCCGAAGGCGCTGATGGTGTTCAGGAACACCGTGAACGCGTCGCCCAGGCCCGCCTTCAGGCCCTGGCCGAAGCTCTTGTCCGGGGACATGCCGCCGAACAGCACCACCAGCAGGAAGCCCGCAATGACCACGCAGGCCACAGGCATCAGGTTCACCTGCTGGCCGATGACCAGGTACAGCACCACGAAATACAGCGCGTCGATGGCGGCCAGCCAGCCCAGGTCCGCCAGCCAGCTCAGGTCCTTCTCCCGGAGCTTGCGCCGGATGTTCATGACGCAGGCCAGCGACAGCTGCACCGTGCCCAGGATGAAGCAGAACTTCATGATGGCGTTCTGCTGGGTGGTGGATTCCACACCGAAGTGGGCGGGATAGTTGGCGAAGGTGGGGATCACCAGGCTCCGGAGCAAGGGCACGTCCATGGCCTGCTCCAGGCCGAACCAGGTACCTGTCAGCGCGCCCCACACAATGGTGGCGATGGACAGCAGCCACAGCAGCTGCACGGCGGTGGACGCCTTCTTGCCCTTGACGGTCATGACCAGCGCCGCCAGCAGGAACAGGCAGCCGTATCCCGCGTCGCCGATGATCATGGCGAAGAACAGGGTGAAGAAGCCCAGGAACCAGAAGGAGATGTCATACTCCCGATAGCCCGGGACCACGCCCAGAATGTCGAACACCGGGATCATCAGCCGGGTGACCTTGTTGTACTTGACCTTGGTGGGGACCTTGTCGTCATCGGCGGCGGGGTCCTCCATGGCCCAGGCCCAGTGGGCCTGGGCGGCGGCCTTCTTGAAGCCCTCCGCCTCCGCCTCCGGGATATAGCCGGTGAGCCACACCAGGCCGTCCTGACTCTGGGAGGTGTTGCTGACGGAGGAGTACTCGGCGGCGTTCTGGGTCTTGAGCATCTGGTCGTGGATGCTGGGCAGGTGCTTGGCGGCCTCGGTCAGGAGGGCCTGGCAGCTGCGAAGCCCCTGGTCGCAGTCGTCCCGCTCACGCCGCAGCTGACCCGCACCCTTATCGGGGATGGGGAACTCGGTGACGGGGTAGGTCCCCGGCAGGGGACCGATGGAGGCCAGGGTGGGCATTTTCCCCACCGGGGCCAGGCGGATGATCTGCACGTCCGGGTCCGCCGCCAGGGCGGCCATGGTCTTTTTATCCGTCCGGTAAATGTGGATGTCGAAGCCCTGGTCCTTCAGCTCCCGCAGCTCCTCCGGGGAGAAATCGCCCCACTCGGCCAGCTTCTCCGCCGCCGCACCGGCGGCGGTTTTCTTCTCCTGCAGGGTCTTGCGGCGCTCCAGGCAGTCGGCCAGCTCCTTATAAAAAGGCTCAAAGTCCTTGTCGGACATGGGCGCGGTCTCCCGGCCCGGGCCGGCGTACTCCTGCAGGGCCATGTCCATCCGGGACAGCTCCGCAAAGCGCTCCAGATGCCGCTGGTCGGCGCTGGCCTTTTCGGCGAAGTGGACGATGCCCAGGGTCCGCAGCCGGTCCAGCAGGGCGGTTTTTTCCGATGCGGCCGCCACAATGTGGACGACCTTCATTTTTTCGATCATCCGCTCACCTCCTGCAGCTTCTTCTTGGCGATCTTGCCCCGCACCACGGCGGAGGTCTGCTGGTCGCCCAGGTAGATGCCGATGACCCGGATGTTCTCCTTGGCCTCGGGGATCTTGACCTTTTCAAACAGGTTCACCCGCTGGGCCGTGGAGCGCAACTCCTGCTCCAGAAGCTCCACCTGGCGGCGGAGGGTCTTTTCCAGAGCGTCCAGCCGGGCGATCTCCCGCAGGCGCACAGCGGCGGTGTCCACCCACAGGGGGTAGTCCGCCACGTCGTATTGGATCTCCTCAAAGCTCAGCTCCTGGAACACCGGAACGGTAACACCGGCGATGTTCTCCTGGCCGCACACCACATGGTGGGGGCGGATCAGGGTCTCCAGGCGCTTGTCCGCCGGGAAGCTGTCGTTTTCCGCGAAAACGGCCACCCAGTCGTCCAGTCCCGCCACGGCGGCCCGGCGCTGCTGCTCCACCTGCTCCAGCTGGGCCGTTACCTGCATCACCACGGACTGCAGCTGCTGCTTTTTCAGCTGCAGGGTGGGCAGATAGCGCTGAAACTGCTTCAGGCGGTCCTTCTGCACCTTCAATTCATTTTTGGTAAGTTTGACAGCCATAGGCGCACCCTCATTCCACGGCGGACCGCTTGGGCCATCTCTCCTGGATGAGGCTGGTTTTCAGGCCGGTTTCGTTGGGCTCGAAGCACTCGGCCAGGATCTCCCAGCCCAGGTCCAGCGCCTCCTCCAGCGGGATATTCACGCTCAGGTCCATCAGCTTCGTTTCAAACAGGTGGCCGTATTTCAGCAGCTTTTCGTCCCACTCGGACATCATGAAGCCCATGGACTTCTTTTCCAGGCTCTCCTTATAGGCGCTGTACAGCCGGATCATGCCGTCCATCAGGGCCCGGTGGTCGCTTCTGGTCTTGTCGTTGACGTTCTGCTTCAGGCGGGACAGGGAGCCGAAGGGCTCGATGTGGCCGTTTTTCAGGTAATACTGGCCCTCGGTGATATAGCCGGTGTTGTCGGGCACCGGGTGGGTCACGTCGTCGCCGGGCATGGTGGTAACGCCCAGGATGGTGATGGAGCCCGCGCCCTCGAAGTCCACAGCCTTTTCATAGCGGGCGGCCAGGCAGCTGTACAGATCGCCCGGGTAGCCGCGGTTGGAGGGCACCTGCTCCATGGTGATGGCCATTTCCTTCTGGGCGTCGGCGTAGTTGGTCATATCCGTCAGCAGCACCAGCACGCGCTTTCCGGCCAGGGCGAACTGCTCCGCCACGGCCAGGGCCATATCCGGCACCAGGGTGCATTCCACGGTGGGGTCGGAGGCGGTGTGGATGAACATCACCGTGCGGCCCATGGCGCCGCTCTTTTCCAGGGTGTCCCGGAAGTACAGATAGTCGTCGTACTTCAGGCCCATGCCGCCCAGGACGATCACGTCCACCTGGGCCTGCATGGCGATGCGGGAGAGCAGCTGGTTATACGGCTCGCCGGACACGGAGAAGATGGGCAGCTTCTGGCTTTCCACCAGGGTGTTGAACACGTCGATCATGGGGATACCGGTGCGGATCAGCTTGTTGGGCACGATACGCCGGGACGGGTTCACGGAGGGGCCGCCGATGGGGATCATGTTCTCCGTCAGGGCGGGGCCGTTGTCCCGGGGGACACCGGCGCCGTCGAAGATGCGGCCCAGCAGGTGGTCGGAGAAGGACACCATCATGGGGCGGCCCAGGAAACGGACCGGGTCCGTGGTGCTGACGCCCTGGGTGCCGCTGAACACCTGCAGCGTCACCAGGTCCTTGTCCAGCTTGATGACGTTGGCATAGCTGTCGCCCACCAGGGCCAGGTCGCCGTTGCGGACGCCGGAGGCCCGGACCGTGACAACGTTGCCCACGATGGACTCAATTTTCGTGTAAACTTTCTGCATATTGACTCCCCTCTCAACCCGCTGCCTTGCTCAGGTAAAAGTCCTTGAGCCGCTTTTCCTGGGCCTCAAATTCCGGGGTGCGGAACACGGTGTTGTGCCAGTCCAGGAACTCCTGCCGGACCTGGTTGAAGAAGGCGCGGATCTCTTTTTTGTCGCTGAGTGCGAAGTCCCGGGTCAGCACGTCATACAGCACGTTGAACTCGTGGATCTGACGGTCGGGGTCGCAGGCGGCGTCGATGGGATCGAAGGAGTTCTGCTGCAGATACACCGCATCCAGCAGCTCGCCCTTCTGGTATACGATATAGTCCTCGGCGGAGGTACCCTCCTCGCCGATGACCTTCATCATCTGGTTGATCTCGTTGCTGCGCTTGAGGATGGCGCGGGCCTGCTCCACCCGCTCCATATCCACCACGCCCCGGTACTTGGACCAGGAGTCGATGGGGTGGATGGCGGGGTATTTGCGGGCGTCGGACCGCTCGCGGGACAGACCGTGGAACGCGCCCACCACCTTCAGGGTGGCCTGGGTCACGGGCTCCTCGAAGTTGCCGCCGGCGGGGGACACGGTGCCGCCGATGGTGACGGAGGCGATCTTGCCGTTCTTCAGCCGGACCTTACCGGCCCGCTCATAGAAGGAGGCGATGACGGACTCCAGATAGGCGGGGAAGGCCTCCTCGCCGGGGATCTCCTCCAGACGGCCGCTCATCTCACGCATGGCCTGGGCCCAGCGGCTGGTGGAGTCTGCCAGCAGCAGCACGTCCAGACCCATCTGGCGGTAATACTCCGCCATGGTGACGGCGGTGTACACCGACGCCTCACGGGCGGCCACGGGCATGGAGGAGGTGTTGCAGATGATGATGGTGCGCTCCATCAGGGAGCGTCCGGTGCGGGGGTCCACCAGCTCGGGGAACTCCTTCAGCACCTCCACCACCTCGCCGGCCCGCTCGCCGCAGGCGGCCACGATGACCACGTCCACGTCGGCGTTCTTGGCCTCCATGTGCTGCAGAACGGTCTTGCCCGCGCCGAAGGGGCCGGGTACGCAGAAGGTGCCGCCCTTGGCCACCGGCAGGAAGGTGTCGATGGAGCGGAGCTTGGTCACCAGGGTCTCATCCGGGCGCAGACGCTCCTCATAGCAGCGGATGGGCTGCTTCACGGGCCAGGAGAACACCATGGTCAGTTCCTTCTCCTCGCCGCTTTCGTTTTCCAGCACCGCCACGGTGTCCCGGACGTTGTACACGCCCTTTTCCCGGACGGATTTCACCCGCCAGCCCTGGTCCTTCAGGCCGAAGGGCACCATGATCAGGTGGGTGAACAGCCCCTCGGGCACGCTGCCCACGGCGTCGCCTGCGGTGACGTGGTCACCGGGCTTCACCAGGGGGGTAAACTCCCAGTCCTTGTTGGGGATGGGATCCAGATACACGCCCCGCTGCAGGAAGAAGCCGCACTGCTGCGCCAGCTCCGGCAGGGGGTTCTGCAGACCGTCGAACACCTGGGTCAGCAGGCCCGGGCCCAGCTCCACGCTCATCAGCTCGCCGGAGAGCTCCACCTTGTCGCCCACCTGGATGCCGTTGGTCATTTCATAGATCTGCATGCTGGCCGTGTCGCCGTTGACGCGGATGACCTCGCCCTTGAGCCGGTCATCGCCCACCAGGACATAGCCCACTTCATTCTTTCGGACGGAGCCGGAAAAGGTGGCTGCCACCAGATTCCCGTTCACTCCGGTCACATATCCTGTCACTTTGTCCATTTTGATTCTCCTGTTTCGTTATAGGCTGGAAACCTGCTGGCGGATGTTCTGCATCAGGCCGTCGAAGGCCCGCTTGCCGGACTCATACCGGAAGGTCCGCTGCCGCTCCAGCAGCTGCAGCTTCATGGCGTAGCCGTACAGGGCGTGGTCATCGAAGTTGTGCAGGCCGATCATGCCGTCCAGGCGGCGGAATTCCAGGTCCAGCAGCAGCCGCTCCCCCTCCAGGGGATTTTCGGCGTTCACCGCCGCCGTCACCGTCTGGACAATGCCGGCGTCCCGGTCGGAGGGCACGGCGCAGGGCCGTCCCAGCTTCACATTCCGCTGATAGGTCAGCTCCCGGCACAGGGCCTTGTAAAACCCGGCCCACTCCGACAGCAGCGGCCCCTTGTCCGAGTCCACCGTCAGCTCCTCCAGCGTCCGGTATACCCCGGCGCTGACCGCCGAGCGGCACATGGCCAGAAACGCGGCGTAGTCCATGGGAGGCTCGCCCTGGGTCCGGAGCATGGGCAGACTGGAGATGAGATAGTAGTAGGAAGCCATAGGCCGCCCCCTTACAGGTGCATATCCCGGAAGAAGGGCATGAGCATCTCCGCGATCTCCTGGTCGGAGCAGTCAAAATAGCCGGAGCCGTCCTTGGCGGCCAGCCGGAAGCCTGCGCCCACCTTCTTGGAGGGGCGGAGCTCCAGGCCGTTTTTCAGCTCCTGGGCCAGCTGCTGGCGGATGCCGTCCGTCACCTGACCCACCTCCACGGCGTAGCCGGAAACGTCCTCTCCCTGGAGGGCTGCCTGGATGAGCTTGGCCAGCGTCTGCTGGTCCAGAGCCTTGCCCACGTCGGCGGCCAGGATTTTCTCAAACTCCTGCTGCACCTCCTGCCGGAAGGCCAGGACTGCGTCCCGCTTGGCCTGCTGGGCGCTGAGCTGGGCGCTGTTTTTGAACACCTCGATCTCGGCCTTGGCGTCGTCCCGCAGCTTATCCGCCTGACTCTTTGCGTCGGCGATGATGGCGTCCGCCTGCTTCCGGGCGTCGGCCAGGATCGCGGCGGCCTGCTGATTTGCGCTGTCGATGCCGTCCTTTTTGATGGAAGAAACAAGATCCTGAATCTGAAGTTCCATAATTGATCACCTTCTTGTCTGTATTTGCCTGATAGAACTGCGGGTATGTCCATATTATAATACACGCCCCAAAAAATGCAACACATTTCGGCGAATGTGTCATACAATTTCCTTATACAACGTCCCTGACATATCTACTTTTTCACTGTTTATGTTTCCCCAGAATGAACAGTATCATGCAGAAATTTCCTGAATCTGGAAAAATACCGACACTCCCTCACTCCTCAAGGCGCAGCAGTCCCCGCTGCACCGAGTCGGACAGGACGAATTTCTTGTCCCCCTTGGCAGGGAAGCGTATCTCCACGATGGGGTCCCGGAAGGACAACACGGTTCCCGGTCCGAAAACCCTGTGGACGGCCCTCTGCCCGGAACGGACCCCGGACGGCGGCAGCGCCGCCTGCTCCCGGGGCAATGCCGCCGGAGCCGGCCGGTCCGGGGTCCTCCAGGCCACGGCCCGCCGGTCCACCATCTGGCCCAGGGTCAGGAACTCCGTCTCGCCGGAGGCATAGGCCACCATGCACTGCCCCCGGCAGCAGGCCCGGATCACGCCGCCGCCCTTTTCGGCGTGTCGATAGTGCTTTCCGCACGGCTCCGTATTCAGGGAGGCGAACACGTCCTCCGGCCCGATGTATTCCCGGGGCAGTTCCCGGCGCAGCTCGTCGGCAAAGGCGGACTCCCGATTCCGGCAGGCGAACAGATACAGCCGGTTCCGGGCCCGGGTCACGGCCACATAGAACAGCCGCCGCTCCTCCTGATACTGGTCCTGCTGCCCGGCGTCCTTCGGCTCCGTCACCGCCGGGAGGATGCCGTCCAGCACGTCCAGCAGATACACCGTGTCGTACTCCAGGCCCTTGCTGGAGTGGACGGTGGACAGGATCAGTCCCCCGCCGCAGGGCAGGGAGGGAGCCGACACCAGGGCCTGCAGCTCGTCCAGGCGGCGGCACAGCCCCTCCAGCCCGGTCTCCTGCCGGGCCAGCAGGCAGAGAATTTCATATTTGCCGCCGTCCAGCTTCTGGCGCTCCGCATAGTCCCGGTAGCGCAGGCCGTCCCAGATGCGGCTCAGGCCCTGGGCGGCAGTGTCCTGCAAAAGCATGGGCAGCATGGTCAGCAGGGCAGCGGCGCTGTCCCTGCCGTATTGGGACAGCTGCGGAAAGCCCAGCAGCTCCCGGAGGATGGAGCCTCCGGTGGCCCGGCTTTTCTGGCAGGCATACTCCGCCGCCTTTTTGGAAATTCCGCCGCCGACCTTGTAGTAAATTCGCAGGAAGGTCTCCGCGTCCGTCTGGTCATGGGCCAGGGCGATAACGTCCCGGATGTCCGCCACGATCCGGTGGGTGAAAAAGGCGTCGTCCATCCGGCGGCAGCGATAGGGTATCCCGCCCCGGTCCAGCAGGTCGATCAGCGGCAGGGCGCTGTCGTTGTTGCGGTAAAGCACCGCCGTCTCCTCCCGGACGCTGGCCGCCATATTCACCAGCCAGGGGTACTGGTCGGCCCGGTCCATGGCGTAGATCACCCGGACGGCAGCGCCGGAGGCCCGGGTGGGGTGGATGGTCTTGGGGCGGCGGTGGTGATTTTTCCGGATGAAGGCGTCCGCCGCCCGGAGAATTTCCGGCGTGGAGCGGTAGTTTTCCTCCATCAGCAGCACCCGGGCCCCGGGATAGGTCTGTTCAAACTGCATCAGGGCATCCGGATAGGCGGCCCGGAAGCCATAGATGCTCTGGTCCTCGTCGCCTATCATGAAGATGTTGCCGCTTTTCCCGGCCAGCAGGCGGATGATGACGTGCTGGATCCGGGAGGTGTCCTGGGATTCGTCCACGCAGATATAGGGGAAGCGGTTCTGAAAATGGGTCCGCACATCCTCGTGGAGCTCCAGGATTTTCTTGGCGTACACCATCTGGTCGTCATAGTCCATCCATTTATTGTCCCGCAGGGCCTTGCCGTATTCCCGGTACAGCTCCGGGAATTTCTCGAAGCCGGTGTCCAGCTCCCCCAGCCGCTCCTCCGGCAGCATCATATTTTTGGCATAGGCGATGCTCTTGCGCAGCTCCTTCACCACGCTCTGGGTGGGGTACTCGCCGCACAGGTCCCGGTACAGGTCCGAAACCAGCTTCGCCAGGGCGCTTTCGTCCTCCGCCAGGATGAAGGGCGGCCTTTTGCCGCAATTTTGGGCATAGTAGGCGATGATCTTGGAGGATACGCCGTTGATGGTGCGGATCTCCGGGGGATGGGGGCAGTCCTGGCCGAACAGGGCGGCAAAGCGCTGCTTCATCTCCCCGGCGGCGGCCCGGGTATAGGTCATGGTGAGGATCTGGTCCGGCGCAATGCCGCAGCAGCACAGCATATAACCCAGGCGGGTCACCAGCACGGTGGTTTTCCCGCTGCCGGGCACCGCCAGCAGCAGCACAGGGCCCTCCACGGCGTGCACCGCCTCCTGCTGCTGGCGGTTCAGCCGGGCGGCATATTTCCGGTCAAAGGCTTCCCGGTCCATGGCGCGCCTCCTTTGTCTTTTATGGTCCGGCATGCATTTTATCACAAATCAGAAGACTTTACAATCGGCTCCCGCCCCGCCGCCGGAACCGGATTTTTGCCCGCCGGGGAAGAAAATGCTTGCAATCCGCCGGGAAATGTGTATAATAGATGAGCAGGGTGTGCTGCCCTGTTCATATGGGCTTGTAGCTCAGCTGGGAGAGCGTTCGGTTCGCATCCCTATGGTCGCACATCGACCTGCGAGTTTCAGTCCATGATTTCGGAGAGGTTTTTCTCTGAATTCTTCTAAAATCGGAAAACTTGAAAATCAGTTTTTTGTTGCAAAAAACCTGCAAAAAGCGGCAATATGGGCCTATAGCTCAGCTGGGAGAGCGTACGGTTCGCATCCGTAAGGTCGTCGGTTCGATCCCGATTAGGTCCACCATTTCGAGAAAAATCACCGCCATTTTGGCGGTGATTTTTCGTTTGACCACAATAATACCACAGACGGCAGAAAATTCTGACCGCTTTTGAAATCCGCAGGCGGTGAGTAGTAGCCCCTCACCACCTGCGGATTTCCGTTTTATGTGTTTGCCGGTGCTGCCAGTTCTGCTCTGACCTCATCATAGTATTTCTGTACCGTGGTGCGGTCCATGCCTGTTTCCCGTGCGATATAGCTTTTATTGCTCACGCCGGGGTGCTGGCGCAGGTACTCCGCCAGCTGCTTTTTCTTGGGACTGACACCGTCCGGGTACTCTGTAGCTTCGCCGTGGCGCAGAGCAGCGATTTCTGCATTCATCTGTATGATGAGCTTCGCCAGCTTTTCCTCACATTCCTCCCGCGTGCGGCCATATACATTGCGGGAGTGCTTCTTGCCGTCTGGCCAGACGGGCGAGTACCGTCCCTCCCACAGATCCCCCTTGAGCTGCTTGATGTAGCCCGTGCCGGGTCTGCGGCGCGGCGGTGTGTACGGTTCAAACCTCTGCGCCTCTGATGCAGCTTCTGCTTTCTGTCGGGATATTTCTGCCTTTGCGATGCCGCGGTCGATGCTGGCTGCGGCATTTTTCTGCATTTCGTTGGTAATGTGGGTGTAGATATTCAGCGTGGTCTTGGCGGAGACATGGCCAATGATGGCGGACAGTGTCTTCACATCCATGCCGTGTTCCAGTGACATGGTGGCGAAGGTATGGCGCAGATCGTGAAAGCGCACCTTTTTGCAGTCTGCCCGTTCCAATATCTGCTGGAGCCGCTTGCGGACATAGCTGGGGTCGATGGGCTGGTTCGGCTTGATGCGGGACGGGAACATCAGCGGGGAGAATACTTCTTTCCGATATTCCCGCAGAAGTCCTACCATGACTGGCGGCAGGATGATCGTGCGAAACGCTGCTTTTGTTTTCGGCTCGCTGATGATATTCTTACCGCCAACCGGTGTGACCTGCTTGCTGATATGGAGTTCCCCTGTCTCAAAGTTCAGGTCATCCCATGTGAGTGCCAGTATCTCACCCCGGCGAAGTCCTGTGGTCAGCTCCAGCAGGAAGAGTTCGTACATCCCCTCCGCTTTGGCCTGTATCAGAAATCGCTGAATTTCTTCTTTGGACAGCACCTTCATTTCTTTCGGCTCCGGCGGCGGGAGCTTGACGCCGAGGATGGGATTTTTCTTGATCAAGCCATCCTTGACCGCCCTGTCCAGCGCCATCCGTATTACATGATAGCAGCTTCGCACCGACCGCTCCGCCATCTCCGGCCCCTTGGTGTCCCGATGTGTCTTCCTGCCGTTGGCCTTCATTTCGTTCAGAAACTTCTGGCAGTCCGCCTGCGTCAGCTTATTCAGCGGGATATGCCCGAGACCGGGAATAGCGTGGACATAGATCCACTCCTCATAGCCCTTCTGCGTAGTGGGGCGGATGGATGGCTTGCAGTGATTTTCATACCAGTAATTCATCCAATCCCCAAACCGCATATCCGGTTTTACCTTGAAGGGGGCGACCTCGGTGTACTCCTCCTGAAGCTTTTTCAGTTTTTCCACGCATTCCGCTTTTGTTTTTGCCAGGACGCTTTTCTGCTTTGCCTTTCCGTTTTCATCGTAGCCCACGATGTGACGGCCTTCCCACCGTCCGTCGCTTCTCAAGCGGACAGTACCCTGACCGTTTTTACGTTTCCTTGCCATGTGATCACTCCTTCACCACAAAGTCATTCATAAACTCACTCACGATCCCTGACGCTTTGCGGTGCATATCCCCTGTGACATGGGTGTAGGTGTCCAGCGTGAACGAGGTTTTCGTGTGGCCCAGAATGCCGGAGAGCGTTTTGGCATCCACGCCGCTGGTCAGCGCGTGAGTGGCGAAGGTGTGCCGGAGATCGTGAAAGCGCATATCCGGAAGTCTTGCTTCCGCCAGCAGCTTTTTCATGCGGGTGTAACCGCTGTTCGGCATGATGGGGTCTTCCGGGTGGATCGGGTTCGGGAATATCCACTGGGAGATGGATGTCCTTTTTCGCGCGGACAGCAGCTGCACCGTGCTGGGCGGTAGTTTGATGATCCTGCGTCCCGCACCGGTTTTCGTTTCGCCCACATAGTAACCGCCGCCCTCCTTGTTGTGGAGTGTTCTGCGGACGGTCAGCGTTCCTTTTTCCGCATCAAAGTCTGTCCACATAAGGCCGCACAGCTCACCCCGCCGCAGGCCGGTGGTGATCTCCAGATAGAAGAAGTCGTGCCAGTGCTCATCTGCCTTAATAGCTTCCATGAATCGTTCCAGCTGTTTGTCATTGAGGATAGTTTTTGCGGCAGTCACTTTCTTCGGCAGTGTCACATCGTCGGTGGGGTTCTTTACGATCAGGTGGCGGTCAACAGCCGCATTCAGCGCCTGATGCAGGACGCCGTGTATCCTGCGGACCGTGGTGGGAGACAGCGCCCCGCCGTCCACGCCGCCCTCCCGCTGCAGCTTTCGATACAAGGTCTGAACATCGGCAGCAGTCACCTTGCTGATTTGTTTGCTGCCAAGGGAGGGTTTGATATTTCGCTCTGCATACCCACGGTAGCCCTTGTATGTGGATGGCCGGACCGACGGTTCGGCACACTCCTTCAACCAGATGTCCAGCCACTCCCCCAGTGTCATGCGGCTGTCCCCCGTAAGTTCGGCACCGTCATACTCGACAATGCACCGATGCATCTTTTCCATCAGAGCCTTTTGCGTCTTCGCGGATACATAGTGGAAGATCGAGTCGCCGTTTTCCTTGTGTCCGACCACAATACGCCCTTCCCAACGACCATCGTCACGCTTGCGTACCATGCCGTCACCGGATGGCCTTCGTTTCGCCATTTACAGTTATCCCTCCCGTCCGTTTTTCTTTGTATAGGCATTGCATTCCCTGCGCTGCCTGCAGCCTGTTTTACAAACACACCATACCGATAACCCTTTGCGAAAGCGAGAAGAATTATCGATGTCGACGCACTTTCTACGAAAGCAACAACAGTCGCGCCCATAGCTTTCACCACATGGTCTGCTGCCAGCTCTGCCCCCGGCTCAGCTTTTGTCCCAAGGCCAGTTTCTTCAGCGCCTCTCGATGCCGCTGCTTGCTCTCCGTCCATGCCGGCGGCGCAGGCAGCGGCGGCAAATCGTCTGCCTCCTCTATGGACCGACCCAGCCGAACCAGCTCGCTTGCCAGTTCTCCCATCCAGCCCTCCTCCGGCTCCGGCGTGTTGGGCCGGAAGCCCACCGCCTGTCGGTAGGCAAACAGCGTTTCCAAATTCTCCTTCAGAAATGTTTCATCGTGGAGGCTGCTGTCCCGGCACCGCTGACCGTCAGGACAGACAAAGGTGATATGTTTCCGTGTGTCCGTCCAGATAACTTCATAGCCCTCGTACTCCATGTTTTCGACGAAGCTCTCCCGGTCATCGGCATATTCCAGTGCGTCGTTGATGGCTTGGATGAGATCCAGCTTCCAGCTATCGCCACGCAGTCCCGCCTGGTACTCGCCGGGGCGCATCTGCTTTTTCCGAGTGTGCTTTTTTGGCGGCTCCAGCACCTGCAGCCCGTGCGCCATGCAGATCTCATCATTGACCTGCCGATGCCGCTGGAGATCTGCGGCGTTCTGGTGCAGCTTTTTGCCGTCCTTGCAGCTCACGCTGTTGACCACCAGATGGTTATGAAGATGGTTTGTGTCCAAGTGTGTTGCCACGACTACCTCAAAATCTGGGAACTGCTTCTGCGCGAACTCCACGCCGATGGCGTTGACCTGCTGTGGCGTCAGCCCGTCCTCCGCCGGGAAGGATTGGACGAAGTGATAGAATTGTCTGCCATCCGTTTTTCGGAATTGCTGTTTGGTTGTCATCATTTCCAAGTACGAAGCCCTTGCCACGCAGTTGTGTCCCGTCACCATCCATTGGTCGTCCAGCATGGTTTTGCAGGCCTGCGTCACATATTTCAGCACGCCCATCATCGTACCAGCCGTCTGTTTCTTGTTGCGTACTGCGGTGAAGATGGCCATTACTGCACCTCCCGGCTGATGCGCAATAGCTTTTGGCAAAGGTCTGCATAACTGTCGATGAGATCGTCGCTTCTGAGGATCTGGATGCGTCCCATGTTTGCCAGTGTCGTGAGCTGGTTGAGGTTCCTGCCCTGGGCTTTCACTTCGGCGAGGATCTCATCCAGTCCGTCCACCCGGACGATCTCCTTGCCCAGTGCACAGGTGATGATGTAATCGGTGACGGTCATTCCGGCTTGTTTAGCCTGATGCTGGATCAGGTCTTTGATGCCCGGTGTCATTCTTGCGGTGATGATCGCTGATTTCTTTCTCTGCATTAAACTCCTTTCTCCCCCTTGGAGGCTGGGGGGTGCTGGGGCTTTGCCCCGGCGAGTGCGTCCGGCGTATAGCCGGACGCTATGCTTGCCCCACCGAAGGGTGGGAATTTCGCCCCTACGGGGCATTTCTGCCCTGAACGCCCCCACATAACTGCCCTCGCTGTTGTTGCTGCCTTCGACCGTAAAATCTCACACGGCGGCTTACAGCGGTGTACACGGCGGTACTTCATGCGCTCCGTTCATCGTCTGCCGGAACGAACTGAATCCCCAGTCTTTCGGCGTTTGCCTGCGTCCGCTGTCGCTCCAAGGCTTGCTCTGCCTTCTCCAGCTGACGCTTATAACAGAGGTCGAGGGCATTCTTTATTGGCAGGATGGTATACCTGAGACAGCCGTTGCGCTTGTGTCCATCTTTGGTGATGATCTCCGTGTGCTCTGTTCGGATGAGCCCATGCTCCTCCAGCGCGGCAACATACTTTGCCACGGTGTTGACCGAGATACCCAGCTTCCTTGCGATGGTGGGATAGCTGACAAGGCACTGGTAGGTTCGTCGATCCTCAATGCGGAGCAGATAGGCGTAGATGTTGATCTCCATGTGGTGCAGTCCCAGATCAAAGACTGCGTTGGGAACGGGGAAAAAGTTTTTGATGGTGTCCTTCTTCACATAGGGCGTGTTCAGCATCCCGACGCTCCTTTCGTGTGTGCGGCAATCCATTTCCGCAGTTCCTCCTTCGGAACGACGATGCGCTTGCCGATCCGCAGAGAGGGAAAATCATCCTCCTGAATGAGTTCGTAAATGCTGGAGTCCGAGACTCCCATGAGATCCACCAGCTGCTTCACATTCAGCAGCAGGGGCAGTTCGTCATAGCTGGTATAAATGCTTTTCTTCAAATCGTGTCCTCCTTGTAGCTTTGTTGGTAGAGCGTATTCATTTTTTAGTGATGGTGTAGGTCTGATCTCACCTCCCATGATTTTTCTCTGCTGTACGCCACGCTCTTGCTCCGTTGGTGCGCTCCCCCTTCGCGGGATCATGGCGTCACTTCGCCTGGAGCACCCGGGCTGCGGCGGCAGGTATTCACTTTTCAAGGTTCCGAAAATAACGGTTGACATATCTGTCCCAATGGATTAGACTTATTTCATAAAAGATGTTTACTGTGTCTACTTCTGAGCATACTATAACATGTCAATGCCCTATTGTCAAGTCTTAGCGAAAGCGGTATATTTCATTAGTCTAATTTAAGGAGTGCACATTATGCCAGACTATATTTTTAAAACCTACATTGACGGCGGCAGGGAGTACTACGAGTACACCGATGCGGCGGATAGAGAGCAGACCATAAAAAAAGACTTTCCGTTCCCGGAAAGTCTGATGGAGCTGCTGTATATGGATACGCAGGAGCTGGAAGCCATCACCAGGAAAATGGACAGGGCGTTGCTGGCTTTTTACCAGTCCGGCGCCAAGGATGACCTGCAGGTCGTAGCAGCAGGACTGAACGAGCTTGCATCCCGACACGTCTATTTTGAGCTGCTGCGACTGGACTGGACAGAGCGGTTGAAAGCGGCGGAGCGCGTCACGCCCAAGGAGTACCTTCGGCTGCTGCCGCATAAAAAAATCAGCCACATTTACAGCAACATCGATACCATGCAGCGACAGATCATTAGTTTAATCGCACATGCGCTGGACATGGACGGCGAGAAGAAATCCGTATCTGAAAAGATGGTAGCCTACTACAACGCCGAGGGCAACGACACGTTGTACACTTTCCAGTTCCAGCCACAGCCTGTCAACTTCGAGGTCATCGACAGACGGATCTTTGCCGAGGTGCTATATCCCAAGGACATCTATGACCTCATCGACCACCATATACGGGAGTGCGTGAAGCGTGAGGTGAGGATGCGGGTATGCAAGAACTGCCTGCGCTACTTCGCTGTGACGGGCAAGGCCAGCACGGAGTACTGCGACCGGATCTGCGACAGCAAGGGCCGCACCTGCCGGGAGATCGGGGCCATCAACACATGGACGCAGCGCAAGCAGGGCGACGAGGTGTTCAAGGAATATCGCAGAGAGTACAAAAAGCGTTTCGCCCGCATCAACGCCGGCAAGCTGACCAAGAGCGTATTTTACGCCTGGAGTGAGGAAGCCAGAAAGAAAAAAGAGGATTGCGACAACGGCACGATCACACCGGAGGATTTCTCCCGCTGGCTGAAGGAGTCGTGAGAAAGAGATGCCGCTAAAACAATGTCCTAATGGCGGCGAATGTGCAAAGCGGAAAGAGGAGGATCCTTTTCGTAAAACCTCCTGGTTTCGAGAATTTACGAGATTTCTTTGTCAGCGCGGGAGCAGCCGCAGGCCATCCGGTGCGATAGCCTGCGGCTGTCGGTAATCTTTGATTATGGCATCCCACGCCGTGGGGTGCCCCTTCCATATGGAAGGGGACACTGATGATCTGCACCAATTCTAAAAATGTGTCCTACCTCGATTGCCTGTGGGGAGAACTTTACGGCAGCATCAACAACGGATTTTTGCGGATATTCGCCAAATAGCATTAAAATAGCATGGCGGCGTCCTCCCGTGGGCCGCCATGCCTTTAACTGCTGGGAATGACAGAAAGAAAGCAGCGGCCTTGATTTCTCAAAACCGCCACCAGTGAATATAAATTAAGCGTGAAAATGGGTCTGCCCAGCAGCGGTTTTTTTCTTTTCTGCCGCTGGGCAGATGTTTTTTCTTTAGATACATGATAAGAGGAATTTTTGAAGATCCCATAAAGATTTGAAAAATGGACGGACATAAAAGACGTCCATTACACTATCGGAAAATCAGCAAGGAAGTTTCATAGTAACCTTTGCGCCGCCGGTTTCTTTTGAATTTTCTAAAATAAGCTGACCATTATGTTGTTCCATAATCGAATTTGTAATATATAGACCCATACCAAAGTGTAACTTTGAATTGCGGCTTTGATCGCCCATATAGAACCGTTCCTGTGCGTGGCATAATGCCTCTTTAGAAAACCCCGTTCCCTCGTCTGTGACTGAAATTTCCACGAAACCGTTGTTACTCTGAACATCCACATAAAGCGTTCCGCCTTGCGGGGAGTAGTCCAGCCCATTACTGATAACATTCATAATAGCACGTTCTATCAGCACCCTATCAAATTTCAGCATTTGAGGGAGTGAAACAGTATTCATTTGCAGCCGGATTTCTTTTGTCCGGCATAGTGATTCCATATAACCGAACAAGTGCTGCATGAACGCTGGCAAGTCTATACTTTCAATATGGAGCTGATAACCAACCGCCGCCCGTGATATATCAATCAGGGTTTGAATATATGACTGCATCTGGCCGGAGCTTTCCACGACGTAACCAGCGTATAATCGTTGCTCATCATCAAGATTTGTTTCTGTGAGTAAATCAGCATTTCCTTGAATAACCGTCAGAGGCGTTTTCAAATCATGGGCAAGCGCGGCGATTTGCTCTTTCTGTGTCTGTTCGGTTTTCCATTGCCGTTCTAACGAAATTTTCAGATTATCTTTCATATCTGAAAAAGATGCAAGGACATCTTCAAACTCTTTGATTTTGGCGTGTCCTACTTCAAAATCAAGGTTTTGCTTTGAAACCTCCGCAGTTGCTTCTAAAAGCGGGGTCAGTTGTGTACGCAGGTTCTTAGCAAATCTGGCGGTCAGTATGATAATGACCAGCAGCGAATTTACAGCCATCAGGATAAACGCAAGCGTGTCAGGAGATGGAAAATATTCCGGTAGCCATGACACTGTAAATTGAGAACCAATATAATACCTTAAAACGCAAAATTCGTTTTCCCGGACAACAAGTGCAAACTGCCTCCCCGTAGCATATTCAATATATTCTCCCTTTGCGTACAGCAGGGCAATTTCTTTTTCATCATCGTCCATATTGCTGTAAAGCTCATTAAAGTTCTTGTCCAGAATTAAGTAGCCGCATCCCTGTGGAATCACAACCTTTGTAATATCCGGGGCAATCGTCAGCGTTGGAATGATCTCTTTTACCTGCAATTCACTTAGATTTGCTCTTGTAGCTAATCCAGCATTTACAGCAAGTCCCTCCAAACCAGAAGGGACAATAATTGCCGCTACCAGCATGACAATGAGGGAGATAGCAAACTGGCGAAACAATATTTTCAATGTAGGTTTCTTTTTCACTCCCATTTATATCCTATCCCCCATACGGTGCTGATCGGACTTATTTTGAAATGCTCCAATTTCGCACGAATATTTTTTATATGCGTTGAGATCGTAGAGTTATCGCCTATTCCATCAAACCCGAAAACGGCTTCATAGATTTGTTCTTTTGTAAAAACCTGTCCCCGGTTTTTCACAAGGTATTCACAGACTGAATACTCGCTTTTGGTAAGGGGAACCGGCTGTTCTGAAACATACAGTACCTTTGCGGAAAGGTCAAATCTTATATCAGGCTCAAATGAAAGTGTGCTGTGATGCTCCCTTTTTTCTCTGCGTAAATGTGCCGCGACACGGGCGCGAAGCTCCTGAATACGAAAAGGTTTCGTAATATAATCATCCGCACCGATGCCCAATCCAAACAATATATCTTCCTCTAATGTCTTTGCGGTCAGAAAGAGAATCGGGCAGTCTACCATATTCCTGATCTGTTTGCAAAACTCAAACCCATCTGTGCCAGGCATCATCACATCCAAAAGAATGAGGTCATAGAAATGCAGCTTTTTGATGTCTACATCATCCGCATTTTGACAGACTGTTATCAAATATCCATCTTTCCCCAAACTGTTCTTAATCAATTCCAAGATAGAAACTTCATCGTCAACTACAAGTAAGTGGGCCAAAAAATCACCTCCCGCCCCATTATACCACATTGTCGAGGTTACTCATCATTATTTTTAATGTCAGCTTTCCGATATTCATTGTTGATATTTACAGCTACGGCATTGCTTATATCCACATCCACAATACTGTAAACGTAGCCGAAACTGAAATCTTCCCCCGCCACATTTTTGAAGCGTTTCGATACCTGCCCGATTTCTTCTTGCAGTTCTGACATTTCAAGACATTCATCCGTTATGGTATATGTCAGGCCGTTATATGAAATTTCATCATAGTTTGCAGCGTTCAGCTCATAATACGGCAGGGATTCATTTAACGCCTTATTTTTATCGGCGGTATCGCGGAGCGCACCGCAGGCCGATAAGCATATAAGACTTACAAGCACAATTACCACGGCAAACAGGCACTTTTTATTCACTGTTTTTACCTCCCTCCCAACCATGAAACCAAACCAAACTGGCAATCAGCAGACAAACAGTGCAGCATACAGAAATAATCATACCGCTGAAAAAATCGGTTTTTACCTGTGCATACAGTTGGGGGCTATCCCATGCAAGCACAGTGTAATCCATAGCACGAACGCCCCAGGCCCAGGGAGTATATTTCCATGTAGCGTCACCAAGCCCTGTTATCATAAGGGCAGCTATTAAACTCCCTGCAATTCCCAATCCCATAGATGCACCTTTTCCGAAGCTCATTCCCACAAACAAATGAATCAGGTAAATGGGAAGCATGGTAATCAACAATAGAATCCCTGCTTTCAGGTAAAGGCTTGCCGGAGCATCCCTATATAGTGCAGCGAATGTTCCTAACGCTAAAAATGTTGCGCCAAAAGCACAGATCATCAGAAAACCAAGTTTACCAATATACGTTGCCATGCGAGATGGGATTGTTCCCAACAAAAGCTGATAATGCCCGGCCTGATTTTCGATCTGAACAACCAGGCCCACAATAATGCCGATCAGAAACGGGAACGCAACGGCCAACACTTCCAGATAGGCACTGATTTTGGTTGCCAGTTCCCATCTGGATATATGATAGTAACCCGCAAAAATCGCCGCACATATAATCGGAATCATGCTGTGCATATAGAGCAAAATGCTATGTTTACACTTCTGATATTCTGCTTTCCAGCAGCGAACCACAGATACCATAGTTACCCCACCTCCTTTTTCTCAAACCATCTTGCAGTTAAAAATGACAGCGCCGCAAACCAGGCCAGCGAAATGACCAATACAAGTATAATCATCCAAAATGCCATTGCCGTACTCTGATCTGCAACCGGCTCACCATTAGGCAAAATACCTAACACGGAAATCATAAGATGCGGCACCCAGCTATACGGGCAGATCATCCACAAAGAGGTTGTAGCCGTGAAAATCCCTAAAACGCTTCCAAGTCCGGCATTAAGAATAACCGTGACAAAGATACCAACTTTTTTTGATAACCATAAGCACAGCGGAACTTCCCATAGGCTTGCAATGACAATACAAGCTGTTCCGGCCGCAGCCTGCCAAATTCCGATTGTCAGGGGAATTTCGTTGATAACTAATATTGCAAAACCGCCCAACAGATTTAGCGCCAGGAAAATGAAATTCCCCACACAGGAGTAAATACCGGCCACTCCAATTTTTGCTTTCCAGACTTTGTTCTGCGAAACAGGCAATGAAGCAATGGCACGATATTTTAGTTTGCCATTATCCCGCTGTTCAATCAAGGCACAGGTGAGCGTAAGGAATCCAGGATAAAGCAGGATATACCACCAATTATAAGAATTGAGCTGGAACCAAAGAGGGGCAAAAAAGTTCATAAGCGCAGTTACAAACGGGGCCAGAACGATCAGCGTTTTTGTGAAAGTTCTCTTATGCTTTAGGTTCTCTGCCTGAATATATGCCATCTCCATTTAATATCCCTCCTTACCATTTCTGCGAATAACATCCATAAAGAGTTGTTCCAAATCTTCACCGGCGCGAAGCTCTCCCTCATATCCAAGGACGCCGCCAGCAATGATACCCACATGATCTGCAATCTGCTGGACTTCTGACAGAATATGGCTGGACAAAATAACTGTAATCCCTTTGCAGGGAAAAGAGCGAATTAACTCTCGAAGTTCCTCAATCCCTAAAGGGTCAAGGCCGTTAGTCGGTTCATCCAGAATCAAAAGCTGGGGACTGTTCAGCAATGCAATAGCAATACCAAGCCGCTGCTTCATACCAAGAGAAAACTGCCCGGCCCGTTTCTTGCCGGTATTCGTGAGCTGGACAATTTGCAATACCTCGTTAATTCGTGCATCGTCCAGGCCGAGCAATGTAGTTCTGACTTTGAGATTTTCGTATGCAGTCAGATTTTCGTAAAGCGGGGGCATCTCAATCAAAGCACCGATATGCTCCAGATCATTCCGCTTCCACGGGTGGCCGTCAAACTCGATGCTTCCCGATGTGGGGCGCAAAATGCCGGTGAGCATTTTTAAGATCGTGGATTTGCCAGCCCCATTCGGCCCCAGCAGACCATAAACCGAGTTGCGCCGGATGTTCAGTGACACATTGTTTACCGCCATTTGCCCCTTGAAATTTTTGCAGAGGTCAGTCGTTTTCAAAATCATATCCATATAATCAAGTCCTTTCTTTGATTTTACGGATAGCATACCGGGCAATTTTGAAGATTTCATAAAGATTCCCGAAAACAGAATATGAACAATACACCGTAACCGTGGAGCATATCGCAACAAAGCACCAACCTACGCATTTAGGGCCTTAAAAAGCCCTATAGGGGTGTTTTTCGGGCGTTTTCTCCGGCTCTTGACTTGGAGAAAACGGAGATTTTTCAATGGAAAACGCTCCGGCGATACATTCCTCGTCCGAAGCGTTCCCAGCATCAAATATGCGTTTTTTCCGGCTCTTAACCGTCAATCGTAAATCAGCTCATGCATGATGATTTCCTCTGCTCGGCTGCGGATGGAGTTCATGGACTGCACCCATAACATCTGATTTTCCGCTTTCATAGCTTCGTCTACGCCCTCGGCTTCTGCCATCTGCTCAATGATAAGACTGCATCTTTCCGTTGCCTGCTCGTTCAGATCGGCAAGGTAGGTGTGCAGTTCACCTGAGAGGACAAGGGTCGAATAGAGGGCAGGGCAAAACTGTCTCAAATACGCCCTGTGAAGATTGCCCCACCTGCCAATGGGACGGTGTTCCTCCGGCAGCTTCCGGTCCGGCACATAGTAATCGCCTACGAGAATGTAGTCGATGCCGTTTTCGTGGATTCTTGGCTTCAATTCCTTCATGCTGGTACTTCCTCCTGTCTTGATTTCTTTTTGTGGTACTCATCTCTGCGCTTGGCAAGGGTGGCTTCATATCGCCGGATGGCTTCGGGATCTCCGGCTTCCGCATCGGCTTTCATTTTCTGATAATGGGGCTTGTTATCCCCTGCAATCGGGGAAACGCTGTGCGCAATAATTTCGTTATTGAAGGTATCCGGCAGCAATGTCCATTCCCATTGCTTTCCCATGCTTTTCAGAACGGTCATGTCAGATACAACGAGTTGAAGCGGGGCTTTTGCATTCCTCTGAATGAGCTGATGAAAAAGAAAACGGCGTGACTTTCGTCACGCCGCCCCTTGAAAACACAAGGTTTTCACCATTTTTTGATTTTACTGTTTTACGACAACCCGGTATTTTGTGAGTGTCTACTTTCAGTTTATAGGTGCAGCTTCTTTTGAAGCTGCACCTGATCTTTTTAAAATCTTTCGCTTGTCTGCCCAGAATCAGAACTCCGGAGTGCTGTTCACAGCTCTCTGGCTCTGCATGCGATAAGTCACCTTGGCCATCTTCCGGTTCTTTACGGAGCTGATGATGGTGGGGATTGCGCCGATCAGTGTGAAGGCATACAGCTTGATAAGCTCACCGGTATAAACGCCGCCGTCCAGAATTTCTTCGTCAATGAGGTAGGGGATAGCCCGATAGGAATCTGTCAGACTGGCCTCAAAATACTTGGCAACAGTAATGGCCCAATCCAGCCGATAGCCCACATAGGTCATTGCCAGCATCAGCACACAGGCAATCACAATTCCCTTGGTGGACAGACGCCCGCCCAGAAGCTCATATCCCTTCAGCGTGCAGACAGCCAGCACAATGCCAGACAAAGCCGCTACATAGCCCAGCTGTCCCAGCAGCACAATGCAGCCCACGCCCAGCAGGCATCCCAGTAGAGCGCCCACCACACCGGCCAGCACATTCTCCGGCTTGCCGGCAGATTCCTGCTGAATCTGTTCCTGATTATGGCCCAGCTGCTGATAGCAGCTGTCACACAGCAGGGACGGAACCCCTGCCATGATGCATGCATCCGTGTCCGCCGTCTGCCCGCAATTTTGGCAGCAGCTCTGGTAGCCGCCGGTGCGCAGGAGGGATACCACCTCGCCCGTGACCTGCTCCAGCTGGTCAATTTGCTTAAAGCTGCCGAATCGGGGCTTCAGGATAAATTCCACCCGGCTGCGGCGAATGGAGTAGTTTACAATCAGCTTGTTGCTCTTGACAAAAGCCTTGATTTCCGCCGCATCCGGCTCCTGTCCGCTGTGAGTCAGGGAAAAAACAAGAGAAACAAAATTCTGGTTGCTGGTGCTGCGCATCAGCATCATATGCAGGCCGCCCTGCATCCCAAAGAGAATGCCGCTCTGCGCGTCTGCTGTCAGGTGAAGCCGCTGGGCCACCTGATCCAGATAATTCTGCTGGGATTTACTCATGTTGAAAACTCTCCTTATCTTTCTGTGTTTCAGCCGCCGGACGCAGGCGGCAGACCGGTACACATAAGCTGGCCTCAATGAGCATAGCATAGAAACCATGTGTAGTCAAGTGCACGGCACCTCCAGCAGTTCCCGAAAGCCATCGAAATGATAGATAGGCTATTGTGTTTGTTCCGCACCAATAGTGCCCACAGATCTCACTTCGTTTTCACAAGAGATAGGGTCCGGCATTTTCTGTTCTTTTTCTCTTTTGCTTTACCGTGCCGTGTGGCATCTGTGGTTGTGTTTTCCCACACTGGCTGATGGAGATTTTGGGCACTTGGATTTTTTTGAGTTCGAGGTAACTCGTCGTTACATTTCTCGATGCTCTACAGCAGTCTTTTCGTTAGCATAGGTAGTTGCCCCGGTCTTAATTTTAAAAAACACAGCTCTATACACACGGTATAATCAGCGACCGAGTTTTATGTTTTTGTAATAAATATAAATGGCAGCACACTTGCATCTTCCGTGTGTTGGCCTTTAATACGCTCACCCTCCGATGACTGCCCATCTTGGCTGGCGAGAGCGTCAACTGGTACACCTGCATCATTGCCGAGTGTGTGGTGCTTATCTTTGCTGTGATTCTGATGAAATACTTCAAAAGAACCGACCTCGTGTTCAAATATCTGCAGTATTAAAAGGGAAGAAGTTATCCAATTATAGCTTTCTCTTTTAGATTAATTGTTTTAAACAAGATGGCGGCTAACCATACTCGTCGTCTTCAGACGTTTCTCTTTGTCTATTGCATCCCATTCCCTGCACTGCCCCTGTCAAAGAAAGCGGTTGACGATTTTCCTCACTTGGTCTATCATAGGCGTATGTAGATTACCACCTCGTTTAGATGATATCGACGCACATCTCCTGTGACCACAACACGTACCACATACGCTTCCGGGACACATGGTTACAACGGGAAAAAGAGGCCACAAGACCATTTACATTCCAGCCGAAAGCGCTGGAAATGTTTGAAAATCAATACAAATCAGAGCTTTTGATTCGTTCGCATCCGAGAGGTCGAGGGTTCGAATCCCTTCAGGTCCACCAACACAATATAATCCGAACCCTTTGCCGATTGGCCGTGGGTTCGGATTTATTGTTTTGTCCGCCGTCCCGGCATAATTTTCCCCGCCGCCGCATAATAGACAGGGGAGGGGAACGCTATGAAGCCTGCTGTTTATCTGTACGGTGTGCCGGGTCAATACGAAAACTATCTGGCGGCACTGGAGAGCGCCGGGGCCCGGGTGGTCCTGTGCCGGGACCTGTACCGCAGTCTGGACTGCGGGGGACTGCTGCTGCCCGGCGGCGGGGACATCCGGGGCCCCCTTCCGGGAACGGAGTCCTTTCTGATCGACTCCTTTGCCCGGTCCCGGCGGCCCATTCTGGGGATCTGCCGGGGACTCCAGGCCCTGAACGTCCACTGGGGCGGGACCCTGCGGGATATCCCCGGCCACCAGCTGCCCCGGGGCGATCTGGTGCACCCCACCCGGGCGGAGGGGCTGATGGCCCGTCTGCTGGGGGAAGCTCCCGCCGTCACCAGCTGCCACCACCAGGCGGTGGACCGCCTGGCCCAGGAAGGGGTTCGCCTCATCGTCACCGTGGACTGCGGCATCACCAATCTCGATGAAGTCGCGCTGGCGAAAAAGCGCGGCATGACCGTCATCGTCACTGACCATCACCAATTGGCGGAAAAGCTGCCCGAAGCCGATGCCGTGCTGAATCCGCTGATTGAGCCGTATGCGTTCAAGCGGCTGTGCGGCGCGGGCGTCGCGCTCAAAATCACGCAGGCGCTGCTGGGCATGGACGGCGTCGAAAAGCGGATTGACCTCGCCGCCCTCGCGACCGTCGCGGATATTGTGCCGCTGATGGAGGAAAACCGCGTCATCGTCCGCGAAGGCATGATGCGCATGGGGACAAGCGCGCGTCCGGGATTGAAGAAACTGATGGAGCTGGCGCAGGTCGCCCAGCCCGTCAATACAGGGCATCTGGGCTTCCGCCTTGCGCCGAGACTGAACGCGGGCGGACGGCTCGAAACCGCCGAACAGTGCGTCAAGCTCCTGACGACGAAGGACGAAGTTGAAGCGACTGCCATTGCCACCCACTTGAACGGCCTGAATCAGGAGCGTCAGGCGATGGAAAAGCAGATTGTCGAACAGGCGATTTCCGCGATTCCGGCGCAGGTGAATTTCCGCACGGATTTCGCCATCGTCATCCTTGGTCAGGAGTGGAACAACGGCGTGATTGGGCTTGCGGCAGGGCGCATCTGCGAAAAGTACCATT
>OGHH01000496.1_pt1 | contig 40990 bp, 24 predicted proteins | sample 1571471 | NCBI WGS metagenome assembly OGHH01 (sample SAMEA2581936, study PRJEB24529) | metagenome | biome: Human gut stool | place: China | collected 2011
GGTCGCCATCAGCAGGGTCAGCGCCTGGCGCTGGCCGCCGGACAGCAGACCCACGGGCTGCTTCATGCGGTCCTCAAGCCCCAGACCCAGCGCGGAGAGCTTTTCGGCAAACAGCTCCCGGTCCTTTTTGTTGATGCGGGAGAACGCCGAGGTGTGCCCCGACGCGCGCAGGAAGGCCAGCGCCAGATTTTCCTCAATCGTCATGTGCGGGGCCGTGCCGCGCAGCGGGTCCTGGAACATGCGGCCAATCGCCTTGGAGCGCTTGAAGTCCGGCAGGAAGGTGATGTCCCTGCCGTCCAGCGTGATCGTGCCGGTGTCGGCGATGAACTCGCCCGCAATGGCGTTGAACAGCGTGGACTTGCCCGCGCCGTTGGAGCCGACAATCGTCGCAAAGTCGCCGTCGTCCAGATGCAGGTTCACGTTTTCGAGGGCGACCTTCTCATTGACAGTGCCCGGATTGAACGTTTTGCTGATGTTTTTCAGATCAAGCATGGCGGGCACCTCCCTTCTGGGCGTTGGCGCGGCGGCGGCGGAAATCTGCCTTGGCCTTGAGGGCCGGGGCTGCAATGGCCAGCGCGACGATGACGGCGGAGATCAGCTTCAGGCACTCCGACGGGACGTTGGCACGCAGAGCCAGCGCAATAATGAAGCGGTAGATGACGCTGCCCGCGACGGCGGCCACAGCCTTGACCCACATGCCGCCGCGGCCAAAGAGCGTCTCGCCGATGATGAGCGAGGCCAGGCCGATGACGACCATGCCGGTGCCGAGGTTGATGTCCGCCGAGCGCTGGTACTGGGCCAGCACCGCGCCGGACAGCGCGGTCATGGCGTTGGCGATGCAGAGGCCCACCGTGATGGTGAAGGCGGTGTTGATGGACGACGCACGGACCATGTCCGGGTTATCGCCGGTAGCGCGGATGGACAGGCCCAACCGGGTGCCGAGGAACGCGATGAGCAGTGCGCAGACCACAACGGTGACAAGCGCTGCCACGATGAGCTTATAGGGTGCGCTCTCGCCAAAAACGCCCTGTGCAGCGGTAAAGACCGTTTTGGTTTTCAGCATGGGCACGTTGGAGGAGAAGCCCATGACCGCAAGGTTGACCGTGTACAGCCCCGTGTTGGTGATGATGCCCGCCAGAATCGACGGCACAGCGAGCTTTGTCTGCAAAAAAGCGGTGATAAAGCCCGCCGCCGCACCGGCCAGCATGGCCAGCGGCAGCCCCAGGAACGGGTGGCCCGCCACGGCGGCGGTGGCCGACACGGCGCAGCCCAGCGTGAACGCACCGTCGGTGGTCATATCGGCGATGTTCAGCACGCGGAAGCTCAAAAACAGCGCCATAGCGACCAGCGCGTAGATAAAGCCCAGCTCCAGTGCATTCAGCACGGTGGCAACGGTAAACATAGGGTGACTTCCTCTCTGACTAAACTTGTCCCCCTCTGCGAGGGGGATGTCCGCAGGACAGGGGGAGAGAACCTTGCCACTGCCCGAAATATTTCGGGTGATGGCCAGGCTCTCTCCCCCACCGCCTGCGGGCGGAGCCCCCTCCCAGAGGGGGCCGGGATTTTTTTATTCCGCCGTGGTGACCTCGACGACCTGGCCGGCCAGATCGTTGAAGGCGCTGTAGTCGATACCCAAGGCGGCGGCGGTCTCGGTGTTGACGGTGATGATGCCGCCGTCCATGACGTGGTACGCGGGGACAACGCCGGTCTCAAGGATGTCGAGCGCCATGTCGGCGGTGTAGGCGCCCAGCTCGGTGTAGTTGACGCCGCAGGTTGCAAACGCACCTGCCGTGACGAAGCTGTCCGCGCCGGTGTAGAACGGGATGCCGCCCTTGGTCAGCGTCTCGGAGACAGCGGCGGCAGCGGCCATGACCACGTTGTCCGTCGGGGTAAAGACGGCATCGACCTGGCCGACCATGCTGGACGCGGCGGTCATGATCTCGTCGTTGGTGTTGCCGGTCTTTTCGACGTAGGCAATGCCCTTGGCATCCAGATACGCCTTGGCCTCGGCAATCGGGGTCGTGGAGTTTGCCTCGGAGTTGGAGTAGAGCAGGCCGACGGTCTGGATGTCGGGCTGAACGGCGAACATCATATCCATGATGGACTGGGTGTTCAGCGCGTCGGACGTGCCGGTGACATAGTCAATGTCGGTCAGGTCTGCGGCGGCGGGGTCGGAGATGGCCGCGTAGATGACCGGGGTCTTGGTGGACTCGGCGGCGGTGGTCATGCACTGGGCGGCCAGCGTCGCGATGGGAATGATAGCGTCATAGCCGTCGGCGACGACCTGTGTGCCGATCTGGTTCAGCGTTGTGGCGTCGTTCTGGCCGTTGAAGTCCTTGTACTCGATCGTGATGCCCTTCTCGGCGGCCTTGGCGCCCAGCTCTTTCTCAATAGCCACGCGGATCTCGTCGAGGCTGGCGTGGTCGAGCTGCTGGACAATGGCGACCTTGTAGCTGTCAGCGGCGGCGGTGTCCGCGGTGCTCTCGGCAGCGGACGCGGTGGTCTCGGCGGAAGATGCGGCAGTGTTGGCGGTATCGGCAGTGAAGCCGCAGGCGGCCAGGCTGGTCATCATAGCGGCGGCGGACAGGACAGCAACAAACTTTTTCATGGTAAATTCTCCTTAATTTGTAAATTGTAGTGAATGTCAGGTTTGTAGGGGCGGTCATTGCCCCTATAGTGCCCGGTGCGTTCCCGGGCCATCCAGATTTACAAATTCAGGCTTGCCATCGTTCTTTCATCAGGTTCATGTTCCCTCTCCCCCATTGTCAAAAACAAAACTGCCCTTGCACAGAACTTCTCCTGTGCAAGGGCAGATAAAACAAATCTGTGGTGCCACCTTGCTTGCCGTGCTTACTATACAATCACGGCCACTCTGTAGGGAACCAACATTCCCCTGCTCTGTAACGGGAGCTGCCCGTCAACGGATACTGCGGGCCATGCCCGTTTCCCCGTGCCCTCCGCGAACCATTATGCAGACCCGCTCTGTATCCCCTTCCCAGCATCGGGGACTCTCTGTAACTGCGCTGTGTGCTTTACTTTCGCTTCATTGGTTTAAAGCATTTATACCACACACGGGCGTGATTGTCAACACCCAATTTCAAAATTTATTCAGATTCTGCGGATTCCGGCGACGCCATGTTGTTTTTATCCAGCACAAACAGTTTTTGCACCTGTTCGGCCACGGGGGTGTCGGTGTCCTTCAGCAGGCAGTTCTCCGTCAGGTAGGGGCTGTCCTCGCCGTCCAGCGCCAGCAGCATATCTTTTCCGCGCAGGGCGTCGCTGCCCAGGTACTCGGTCAGGCTGTCGGCGTCCCAGGCGGTCTCGGTATCGTCGGGCGTGAAGCTGCCGGCGTTGCTCCAGGTGCCGTAGACTGCGGCAATGGCGCAGACGCGCTGCGGGTCCTCGTCCTCGCCGTATTTCTGCTTATCCAGCTGCGCCTGCAGCTCGGACGCCATGCTGCCCTCGGTCATCAGGGCGCTGGCCTCGTCGGTAAAAATCAGGATGCCGTCCTTCTTATAGGTTTTCAGCAGCTGCTTCGCGTCGTAGGTCGGCAGCTCACTGTCGTCCGTGACGTTCAGCGTGCCCTGCATGGCGTAGTACAGGCGGGACACGGCGGCGTAACTGCTGCCGAAGAACCGCTCCATCTGGCGCGGATATTTGGCCATCGCCGTCTTGAACCAGTAGACGGCATTGCTGGTCGTGCCGCTGCGCATGACCTGCACAGCCTCGGCGATCTCTGTCTCGGGCGTGTTGTAGCTCGCATTGGCCAGCACGGTCAGCGCTTTGCCCACTGTCGCACTGCGGGCATCTGCCCCCAGACCCGCGGCGTGGAAAACACCGGGGTAGCGCGTGCGGACGTGCTCCCACAGGGTGCGGGCGCTGTCGCGCCGGTCGGCGGGCAGCACGGACAGGTAGCTGTCCAGGCTCCCGGTATTGCCGGTCTGCAGATAGTTGTCCAGCAGCACGCCCGCGGCGGCACCGTCCGGCACGGCCACGACCCGCACGCCCGCGCTGTACAGCTTGTCGATCAGCGCACCGCGCAGCTCATTGCCGCGCAGGTTGTCGGTGTCGGCCACAAAGACGCGGTACTCGTCGCTGCCGAAGTCCGACGCATCGAGCGCATAAGTCATATCAATGCGGTGCAGATACTTATTATTGTACTCCTCCACGGGGTTGGTCACGTCGGCGCTCTCGCGGGTCGCAATGACCAGCTCGCCCGCGGCCTCGGCGGCGGCGGTCTCCGGCGTGGCGGCAATGACCTCCTCGGCGGTCTTATCATCGTACAAAAAGTCCTGCAAAGCCTTAATATTCACGACCCAGTCGGGGTCGTACATCAGGCGGTCATCCATGCCCGTGCGGATGCCGTAGGTGCCCTGCAGCGGCATGGACATCTGCTGCACATCGCAGCCCAAAAAGCCCGGCAGCTGCACGAGCAGCGCGGCGATCTCGGACTTGGTAAAGTTCGTCTGGATCAGCGGCAGAATGGTGTTGAGCAGGTTGTCCAGCTCCATGACGCTGGCGTTCTGCACCTGATCCAGCACGGCCTTAATGACGGTGCGCTGGCGTTCGACGCGCTTCCAGTCGTTGTCGATCTTGCGCAGACGGGCGTATTGCAGCGCCGTGTAGCCGTCAAAATGGTTGGGGCCCGGGTCAACGTGGTTGACGATCAGCATCGAGTTGGAGGGGACCTCCCAGTTCAGGGCCTTGGCCTCCATCTCGGTAATATCAAGGTCTACGCCGCCGACGGCGTCCACGATCTGGACGAAGGAGTTGAAGTTGACGCGGACGTAGTGGTCTACCTGCACGTTGAAGCAGTCCTCGATGGTTTTCATTGTCAGCTTTGCGCCGCCGTAGCGGAAAGTGTGGGTGATCCAGTCGTACTGGCCCTCATAGCCGTCCAGCAGGATCGGCACGCCGGTGCCGCGCTCGATGGAGACCAGCCGGATGACGTGATCCTTGATGTCGAGCGAGACCAGGATCATGCTGTCGGAGCGCGCGTCGTCGCTGAACTCGGTGGTGTCCTCCGTGCCGTCGAGCTGGTTCAGGTGGGTGAAGGCATCGGCGTCGTTGACGGCCTCGGTGCGCTCGTCGGTGCCGATGAGCAGGATGTTCAGCACGTTGTCGTCAGAGAACGGGCTGCCCTCGGGCATTGTCATCTCGCTTTCGGTGTGGGTCAGGCCGGTTCCGTCCAGGTCCTGGTCCTCGTCCGCGCCGATCTCACCCATCTCGCTGACGCTGCCGTCATCATAGCGCAGCAGGTCGAGCTTGCCGTTGACATAAAGGGCCGCCAGCACAGCCAGCACGGCCAGAATGCCGACAACAATGACCGCGATTTTGCCACCCTTGGGCAGGCGCCGCCACGGGTTCCTTTTTAGCGCTCCATCGGTTGTTTTTTCGGTTCTCGTTTTCAGTTCGTTCATATTTTTACTTTCCCCTGTTGTTGCCTTGCCTATAATCCTGTTGTGTAGAGGGCAATGGCCGCCCCTACATATATTGAGCGTGTCGAAAAACCTCCCTCTGCGAGGGGGCCAAGGGGTGAGCACACCTTTTTCGACAGGCTGATATATTACGTGCGTTTTAAGCGTTTGGCGATTTGCCGCACATCACAACAATAATACAAAAACGCCAGCCCTGCAAAAACGGTCAGTCCCAGTGCGCGCCAGGTGAACCAGCCGTGCTGGATGCTGTGGGTGCGCAGCACGATGAACCACGCCGGGGTCATCAGCGCGCAGAGCCCCAGCGGCAGTGCGCGTGCGAGCTGCTGCCTGTCCCGGATGCTGGCTGCAAACAGCGCCAGAAGCAGAACGACAACCAGCACCAGCGGCCAGAACAGGTGTTTGCCCGCCAGTGTCGTATATACAAAATGTAAAATATTACCCCAGGTCAATTCCATGCCGTGCCAGCTGTCGGCGGCAGTGCGCACGCCCACCTGATGCAGCGCGTCGGCGATAACGTTCTGCCCGGTGACAAGCCCGGCCAGCACCCATTTGGATGCCCAGCAGAGCAGGTAGCCGACGCCCCACGTCAGGCTGCCGCCCACAACGATGCCGCACTGCCTTGTGCCGGCCCGCAGGCGCTGCTGCGGCTCAAGCAGCCAGCAGACAAGCGGCAGGCCAAGGGTCAGGACCGGCGTGACGAGCAGGTCGCAGAACGACGTCACAACGCCAAGAACCAGCAGTGCCAGGCAGACATCATCGCTGCGGCGGGGCTTGGCCAGCACCCAGACGCAGCCCGCGTAGGCAACGGCAAAGCAGGTGAAGAACTGTACCTGATGCGGTGCCCAGAACGCCGTGACCAGCAGCTGACTGACCGCGAACCACACCGCGGCCCGCAGCCCGCAGCGGCAGCGCAGCAGCACCGCCACCGCGGCAAACAGCGCCGCCAGCACCAGATACTGCACCACGCGCACGCCGGTGATGTCGGTGACCAGCAGCAGCGGGCGCAGCCAGATCAGGTAGCCGTGCCAGTACCGCGCGTAGGAGAACGGCACAAGCGCGGGCGCGTCGGTGCGCTGTGCGCCCGCGGCCCAGTCCCTTTCTATGTACCATTGCAGGTCGTCGGCCAGCGTCTCAAAGTTATCGACGTTGTAGGCCGTATTCGTCATCATGGCGGTCAGCGGCGGGGCCTCGTCGGCGGACGCGGCCTCGGTCAGCATGATCGTGTCGGTGTAGTTGTCCATCTGGAACAACTTGAAGTTCAGATATTCCGGGTACAGCCCCTCACCGGCGATTTTCACCGCTGAGTCGTAGACATGGTCCCGCACCGGCTCCCCGGGCAGGGCGTAGGCCGCCAGCAGCAGCACAAAAAGCGCCGCCAGCGTCACGGCGAACGCCGCCAGCGCCCGCAGGGCAAAGGGTGGTTTTTGGTTTTTTGGTTTTGCCATGCGGCACCCCTTTCACACAAAAATACAGTTTAATTATAAAACAAAACTCCCGCCGTTGCAACGGTGGGAGTGTGAAAAAAGGTTGAACAAATGTTGGGACGTCCTTGCCTCCCTCGCAGAGGGGGCCAGGGGAATGTTTCCTACACCATATCCGTCTGCCTGGACACCGACAGCACGATGCCCATCTCCCCCAGCAGCATCAATAAGCTGGTGCCGCCCGACGAGAAAAACGGCAGGCTGATGCCGGTGTTCGGGATCGTGTTCGTCACAACGGCCATGTTCAGAATCGCCTGCAGCGTGACCTGCACGACGAACCCGACGACGAGCAGTGCGCCGAACTTATCCCGTGCGCGCACCGCAATCGACATGCCGCGCAAGAGCAGCAGCAAAAACAGCGCCACGACCAGCGCCGCCCCGATAAAACCAAGCTCCTCACACAAAATCGAAAAAATAAAGTCGTTCTGCGGCTCCGGCACGTACAGATATTTCTGTCGGCTGTTGCCCAGCCCCAGCCCGGCCAGTCCGCCCGACGCGATGGCGTAGAGGCTCTGGATCGTCTGGTGACCTTCGCCCAGCGGGTCGGCAAAGGGGTCGCGCCACGACGCAAGCCGGTCCGTGGCGTAGGGCACCAGCTCCGGCAGCGCAATGACCGCCGCCGCAATGGCCGCCGCGCCCAGCCCCCCGGCCAGCCCGAACCAGTGCAGCCCCGTGCCGCCCACAAACATCAGCACCGCGCCGATGGACAGGATCAGCAGCGTGCCGGACAGGTGCGGCTCCAGCAGCATGAGCACCGTGACGACCCCCAGAATCAACGCGAACGGCACAACGCCTGTGGAAAACGACTTCATCCTGTCGTGATTCAGTGAGATGATATGCGAGAACACCAGAACAATCGAGAATTTTGCGATTTCACTGGGCTGCAGCGTGCCCAGCCCCGGCAGCACGATCCACCGCTTGCAGCCGTTGTACTCCGGCATGAAAAGCACGATGGCAAGCAAAAGCAGCGAGATCCCCAGCATCGGCCAGGCCAGCCTGTGCCAGACGTGGTAGTCCACCAGGCTGGCCGCGTACATAGCCAGCACGCCCAGCGCCGCAAACAGCAGCTGCGGGCGGATGTAGGTGTAGGCGTCGCCGCGGCGGTAGAGCGCCACCGCGTACCCCGCGGAGAACAGCATGATGAGCCCGTAGCTCAACAACAGCAGCAAGATCAGCAGAAACGGTATGTCGAATGTCGGCAGCGATGCCGCCCGCGCCCGAATCCTTTGTACAAGTGCAGCCATAACAAAGCCCCCTGCGCAGAGTGTACGCAGGGGGCGGCGGGTTTATGCTTTTGTCAGCGGTTCAAATCAAGGCTCAGCATCGTGTAGCCGTTGGCGCCGCTCTGGATGCTCTGGCCAATGGCCTCATAGCAGGCCTGCAGGACCTCCATGTTGGGCTGGGGCGCGTCCGGGTCGGTGATGGTCCCGGTGGCAAGAGCCTCGTTATAATTCTCAATAATCTGGGCACAGATGCGGCGGCGATCCCGCAGCGGTGTCAGCAGATTGGCCATCCACTGCTGGTACATACCGTGGTAGTCGCTGCCGTGGTCAGCAAACAGAAAGTAATATTCCTGCTCGACCTCCATGGGCGACGCCTGGCAGCGGTAGAAATCCCCCAGTGCCTTGCGCTTTTTATCGGTGGAGTATTGCAGGATGTCCGACAGTCCATTGAGGAAAAGCTCTGGGTGCCGAATCCATTTGGAGTACGGCTCCACCTGCACTTTTAGTGCATCAAAGACGGCCAGAAAATCCTCAAGCGCGATCTTCATCTCGCCCTTTTCCCATTTCTGGATCGTGCGCTTATCCCGGCCCAGGCGGTCTGCCAGTTCCCGCTGTGAAACACCCGCCGCCTCCCTCGCAGCGGTCATTGCTTCTGCCACACGGCATCGATATGCGGACATAACATCTTCTCTCCCCTCAAAACGCGATTCACCGCCGGAAAAACAGCAAAGCGGCGGTGCAAAATGCGCCGCCAAAATTCCCGGCACTGGTTGTGTACTTTGCACACCGGGATATGCTATATTGTGAAGGGCGGCATCCATAAGTACACTAACACTACCGTAATTTTACTCTAGTTACCATTTTTTGTCAATATATTTTGTTATGTAACATAGCAGGAGTGGGTGAAAATCGTGTATACCTATCGCGTTGTCTGTCAAAAGCTCTCCGCGCCCGAGCTCGGGCCCTACACTACCTACGGCATTCTGGCCGCGCGGGACCTCCGCGGCTGCCAGCAGGTCGTGCAGTTTATCTCCGACGTATCGTTGGACCGCGCCTTCGTCGAGGCCCTCGCACGCCGCTGCACCGCCGCCCAGCTCGACCCCTGCCACCTGCTGGACGTGGTCGAGGATGCCATTGGCGGGTAAAGCCTTCCGCCCCCAAAGGCTTCGACCAGTGGCGAGGTGCGCCCTTTTGCCGGGTGTCCTATAGCGCAAGGGACACCTCTCACATGCTGTTCCCGGCAAGCGCAGTCCTTGCCCGGGTGTGTTTGCCGTGCGCCTTTTTATGCGGCCACCGCAACTTGCTTGTCAGCTCCTGCTCATACTCCGGCGTGGCAAAAAATCACATTCGTGGCCTATTGAATATGTAGAGGCGACCATTGGTCGCCCGCCAACTTGGCGCAGCAACGCCTTTTCCGGGTAAGTTTTTTCACAGGCAAACGGGCACGGGCGAGCAATGCTCGCCCCTACAAGAGTTTTTTGACAGTCTGCATACTCAGGGAAGATATAAGATTCCATCTTCAACTTGAACATTGGTGTGCCGCATAAGCTGACCCCTGCCCTTTTCGGCTCCGGATAAGGATAAAACCGCAAGCACACACGACCAAATTCACGGACATTCCCGTTGAATTTGTGTTGTGTTTACGCTTTTTTTGTGGCGATTTTTGCGTAACAGTTGCGCAAAAACATCAGCAAAACTCTAACAAGTGCTGGGCGGTGTGTATAATAGCTGCCGAAAGCGCTTGTCATTGTGACGAATTCGACAAGTCAAAATTTTGCAATCTGCCAAAAGTCACTTGCTTGAATGTAGCCGTATTGAAATTTTCATCCCAAAGTATTATACTGCTTTTTATAAAAAGGCACACACACAAACATACCGTGTCTTACTTTTCCCGACGCAAGCGCAAATGTTTGCACATCGGATTATATTCTCAAAAAAGACTGTAAACACAGCTCAGCTTGTGGAAAAAGTCCGTTTCCGTGCCAGATGTGCGCAGCGCATAAAATCGCGCCGAATGGCGCGCGTTCCCCCGATATATCGTGAGAACACACATATATAGAAAAGGAGTCGAAGCAAATGACGAAGGCATTTTCTATCCTGCACCGTGCGGCGGCACTGCTTGTCGCCCTGTGCCTGCTGGTCGGTATGGCTCTGCCGGTTTATGCAGCTGAGGATGAGGCTTTATTTTTTGACGCAGGTTCGGAAACGATTCCGACCATTCCTGCCGCAGACACGTCAAGCGAGGGTGTAGAGCCTGCGCAAGAACCTATTGTATCCGACTTGGAAACGATTCCGGATGAAGGAGATACCCCGCCCACTGCGAACGAGCCGGGAACAGAAGCGGGAGACACGGTAAATAATGCAGCAGCGGTTCCGAACAATGACGGCAAAACCCAGGAAGCGGCAGAAAATCAGACTCCCGCCGCCGATACGGACACCGCCCCTGCCGACCCAGCCTTGACGAACAAAACCCCTGCGGACACTTCCGATACGGCTGCCGCGCCAAACCATGCCATCAACGCAGAGGAAGCCACGGCGGCAAAAACCAACACAGAGCAAGATGTCCTTTTTGCTGACGGGGACAACCCCAACGAAGAAGATACTATGCCTGCGGATGATTCGCCTGACAACGATGACGCGAACACACCTGATACGATAGCGGATACCAGTGTATCGACGGGCTTTATCCCGGCAACGACAACCATTTATTTTGAGGATGACGGCAGATACAATACAACATATAACGGTCAAAACTGTACCATCCGTTTTTATGCACAAAAGGTAGCCTCTACTGACGCAGGTACCGCCGACTTGAACAAGGATATGGTGGATGCCGGAGAAACAACCGATAGCAATGGGGAAAAACATAGAGTATTCAGCGTCACACTGAATTCCGCAGATTATCCGGATGACGGGTTTTATCGGGTTATTTTCCAGTATTGGGTAGGCGGCAGCTGGCAGGAAGAAATCTTTGCCTTTGGCAATGGTGATCGTGAAACCGGAGCCACCACTCACTGGACAGCGATTGACCAACTTGCCGGTAAAAAGTTTGTTCGAACAGACAAAAATACTACGGACAAAAATTACAATCGGGGTTCATCTTACAACGCCGCCCAATGGACGCGCGTGGAGTACTATTACAAGGATATGCCGCTTTACTTCAAAAATGCAAGCGGCACCGCGCTTACCAACGTAACCGCAACATTTTACAAGCTGGTAAACGGTGCCCTGGCACCAACCGACAGCCAAACGATCGGCACGGTGGATGCGGGCAAACTTGCCGCGCAGCAGATCCGGATCCCCGACAATGATTCGCGGTTTGTGCAGTTTACTTGGAACAATGGCCAAAGCGCCCTGTATGATTTCACCACAGACTTCACCACATCCCACTACGCGGATGCCCAGAAACTGGACTTAACAGCGGCAAATTGCTATGTCTACAACGATACCACAAGCACCTGGGCAAGCGCGGGCGGTGATTTGCTTACCGCGGGCAAAAAGATTTACTTTGACGCCACGCTGTCCGCGTACAGTTATGAGGGCGAAGGTTTACAGCAGTCCGCCATGGGCGACGGCGAAACCATGTACTGCTTCCTGACGAGTTCAGACGGCGCGGTCACACAGCAGCCGATGACACAGGAAAAACCTGACTCCACAGCCGCTGACCGCAAGCTGTGGTCTTGCGAGATTCCCGGCGATGGAAAAACTTACACCGCGGTGCAATTCTCCGCAACGGATAACCAAAACGCCCCCGCAAAAGACAACAAGACCAGAAAGTACAGCACGGCAGAAATCCCCCCAGCCCTGCAAGAACCCTGCTTCTTTGCCGACGACGGCGACCCGTCGGCCTACACGGGCGGCGAAGGTGTCAACCGCGACGGCTACTGGGGCGAGAAAGCCTCTGTCCGCGATGCCGAAAGCGGCAAAAATACCACCGTTGTGGACATTGATAACAGCGGCACTTTTACCCAACAAAAGGATACAAAGTATATCACCAGCACCCTGTACGATTACTACACCGACTACGAGCTGAATGGCCTGAACCGCGACACTTACTCGTGGGTGACCACATCTTCCCAGCGCGGGTACGTCACTTTTGAGCAGTTCAACCGCGCATTAAGCAGCGCTTACACGGCAAACGGCAATGTAAAATACCCGCTTTATACCGGGCATTTCCAAAAGTCAGGCTGGGGCGACCCCTTTGCAACCGTTGCCGCCGGTATGGGTCTATACGGCTGGGGCGCTGAGGGTAGTTCCAACTACAATATCTTTATGGCCGTGAATAACTCGGCCTTGGATGATAATGGTAATGGAAGCTCCGATTACAATCGCACCTTCCAGGGCCTTGTGGAAAGCAAGACCTCTGACGGTACGGCAAACGGTCTGCCGCTGTTAAGAACCAAGAATTCCAACACAAATGCGTCGGTTGACCCGCACTTTGACAAAGACTTCCTGCAAGGCAAAAACGCCTTTAACACCGTGCTGGGCAAGGTGTACGAGGATGTTTCCTTCCCGCTCAAGCAAAAAGCCGTTTTTGCGCAAAATCCGGACAGTCCGGACGATAACGACCCGGAGAGCAAAGCCGAATATTGGTACTATGACAGCAGCAAAAGCTCTCTGTATTTGAAGCAGAACCAAACCGACGGCAAGTATTATCTGGAATCCCCCAAAGGTGGTGACGGCAACCCCACCACGGACAGCAAATCACAAAACATTTCGTCACCAAACAATACCAATGGCACCCACGGCTTTTTCCCGTTTAACGAAACAGTTTCCACAGTCGGGGCGTCCCAATACAACTACGGCTTTGGTGCCAAGCTGCAATTTGACTTTACGCTTACAGAGGACGGCAAGGTTGTTGTAGGAAAAGACACCAGCGGCAGGAACATTGAAGTTCCCATCAAGTTCTTCTTCTCCGGTGACGATGACGTGTGGGTCTACATTGACGGCAAGTTGGTTCTGGATGTCGGCGGCGCGCACGGTAAAGCGTCCGGTCTGCTGGAATTTGGCGCGGACAGCACCGTAACCCCCTACGTCAGTTCCAACAAGAACACCGACTCAAGCGACACCATGGTCTACCAGACTGATACCACCAAAACCGTCTGCTTCAACCAGACCCCTGTCACGTTCACCAAGACGACAGGCAAAGCCATCCAATTAGACAAAAACCGCACCACCCACACCCTGACTATGTTCTATATGGAGCGCGGTATGTGGGAGTCCAACATGGCGGTGGCGTTCAACTTCCCCGACAATAACAAATTGCAGGTTGAAAAGCAGGTCGATCTCAGCAAGGTAAACACCGCGTTCAAGTCTTTATTCCAAAATCAAAAGCTCTTTACCTTTACCCTGCAAAACTTGGCTACGCATTACGGCCCAAAAGCAATCACCAACAGCACCCCCGACCCCGTGGCAGTCGGCAGCGCTTTCTCCGCTAGCAGCAGTGATACTGACAGTACAACCATGGAAAAGGACGATAATCCGCCCGACACAAGCGGAACATACACTGGTCAAACCGTAAAATGGTACGCCCAAGGGTATGATAAAGGCAGCGCACACCGCAACCTGCGCTACGGCACTATGACGCTGACAAACCCGCTCAACATCGAAAGCCGCGACTATCTGTCCTTTGACGTTTACGCCGTGGGCAACCCGGGTGACGGCGTTCTGTCCACCAACTACCTGTATCTGACCTTGGTGGACAACAACGGCAAGAAGATGGGCTGCGATGCCAACAGTCAAAAGTCCTATCTGAACACCATGCTCAGCGGCAGCGTTGTGATGCAAAACGACAAGTGGGTCACGGTCAAGCTGCAGCTGAACAAAATGCCAAAGGACACGGACTTTGACCTGACCAAACTCTCAAAAATCCTCATTGGCGATGACTACGAGCGCACGGTTTACTTCCGCAATTTTGTTTTTACCGCCAAGCCCGTGGCAAACAAAACGGTGGGCTTCTCGGTAGAGCAAGCGGATATCCCGGACTATGACTCGGCGGAAAGCAATACCTTGAAGCCCGCCAGCGGCGCGATATTTACGTCCAGCGTAGCGGGCAGCGGCACGCAGGCGGTGGACACCGATGGCACGTTTGATTTGCAAGACGGCGAAACCGTGACCTTTACGGACCAGTTCCGCTGTGGTAGTTATATCTCGCTGCAAGAGGCGGAAAACACCGCCTTGTACGACACCCGCTGGGAAGTGTACGAGAACGGGACGTTGGTCAACGCAGCGGGGACAAGTCCGTCTGTAAGCGGCACAACCACCACCCCGCTGCAAGGCGGCGGCACAAAGCCGGAGGACGGCAGAACCGAAACGGCGGACACACCATCAACAGGCAGCAACTACAACGGCAGCAAGCCAGACGCAAATACGCTGGTGTTCCGCAGTTACGCCGCGCCGGAAGAAGAATTCCCCGAATTGAAGGTCAAGTTCATTAACACCGTCAAGGTCGGTACGCTGGTAATTAAAAAGGAACAGCCGAACGACGAAACAACGGCGCTGACAGGCAGCTACACGTTTACCGTCACCTTCAGCAACGTTGGCGGTATCGGCTTGAGCGGCGCGGACAGCGTACCACAAATGACCAATACCATTCCAGTTGGCGGAAGCTGGGAAATTACCGGCATCCCCATTGGCACACGCTTCCGGGTAGTTGAAACGCCCGCCGCTGACAGCAGCCTGAAAAGCGTAATCTGCGACGCCACTGACGCAAAGTACGATGTGGACAACGGCGTGCGCGGCACGGTTACCAGCGATACGACACCCGTCACCGCCACCTTTACCAACACGGCACACCAATTGATGGATATTGAGGTGGAAAAGCAGTGGAAGGATGCAAAGGACAAACCGCTGACCGATAAACTGCCGGATATTTGGGTCAAGCTGGAGCGCCGCCATGTGAATGACACAAGCGGCAAGTGGGTAGATGCAACGAGCGCTGTCAAGCTGCAATACAACTATATGACCGGGAAGTGGACGCACAAGTTTGAACGTCTGGACAAGACGGATGTCAACGTCACCGGCAACCCCGAATATGTGTACCGCGTGGCGGAGTGTGCAAGCGATAGCGGCGATTATAAGGCAGAAGGTACGGTTACGATTGGCACATATACCTACACCGCATCGCAGACCGCCCTTGCCGATGGCAAAATCACCCTGACCAACAAGCGCACCGACCCGAAATTTGCCCTGAACCTTACCAAAAAGGGCATAGACGGTACAGCCACTCCCCTGCTGGACGGTGTGGAGTTCAAGCTGGAAAAACTGAACGATGACAACACCACGTTTGTAACAATCGGCACAGGCGTGACGGGCAGCGCAAGCACGGGAACAGGTCAACTTACCTTTGCAAACCTATCCCCCGGCGAGTACCGCCTGACCGAAACCAAAACCGCCGCGGGCTACACCCTGCTGAGCGAAGCCATCGAGTTTACGCTGACAACGGACGGGAAGTGCAAACTCAACGGCACGGATTATGACGAGGTAACCCAAGATCCCGCCAGCCGCGTGTACAACATTGCCCTGACGATCTACAACCGCAAGGGCTTTACCCTGCCGCACACGGGCGCGGACGCACCCAGCCTGTGGCTGCTGATAGGTTTGCCCGCACTGGTGGCTGTGCTGCTGGTGCTGGTGTTCCGATACAATAAGAAAGGGGGCAAACATTCCTGAGCCCCCTAAAAAAGCCCTCTACACAAAACAATATAGAAAGAAAGAGGTATGCAACAAGATGAAACTGAAACGTTTATTTACCGCAGTCCTCAGCGCCGCCTTGACCCTGAGCCTCTGCGCCATGCCCGCCATGGCGGCAGACGACACGACGACGACGGATGTTTGGACACAGAACTCTGGCTCTATTACGATTCATAAATATGAATATAATGGAAATGACGCAAAGGAAAGCACCGGCGAAAATACAGATGAGAAAAATGTTCCTACTGATACCGCCAGACCATTGGAAGGTGCTACATTCAGCATTTATCAGGTTATGAATCGTACCCAGCTTCAGGCTTATTACGACGGTTTAAGTAACGCCACCTCGGTTAAGGTTGAGGACTACCTGAACGATACCGGAGATGCAATCAAAGCTGACGAGTCTTATTCCACTGCTCTTAAAACACAAACGACTGACGCAAACGGCCTTACGACTTTCGATTCCCTTGCCCTCGGCTTGTATGTTGTGGTTGAGACGGCTACCCCCGATAAGGTTACAAGCCCTGTGAAGCCGTTTCTTGTTTCGGTTCCTATGACGAAGGCAAGCACCCTCAACGAGTGGTTGTACGATATCCACGTTTACCCCAAAAACGGCACGGCTTATGGCGAAGTGAAGATTCTTAAAACAGCTCGTGTTGGCGGTGGTGCCGCAAGCCCACTCAAAGGTGTAACCTTTACTTTGGAGAAGTTTAATGCCACCGATAGCACATGGAAGCCCGCAACAAAGAGCGAGTCGGACAATGCCGATTTCAATCTGACTACAAACGAATCGGGCATTGTCTCTGTAAGTGGTCTGTCCCAGGGTAAATACCGTTTTATCGAGCAGTCCATTGAAGGAAATACCCCCTACATTATCGATAAGACACCCATTGAATTTGTGGTAACCAAAGAGGGCAAAATCCAGTACAACGGCGGAGATGCTGCGGCGGCAATCGAAATTCCTGTTATCAATGAAGGCACTGCTATTGAAAAACGGATAACGGATAAAAACGGTACACTCACGAACCATACGGATTACAGCATCGGTGACCATGTTCCGTACCAGATTACGGTAACTGTACCGCAGAATATCGCGAAACTGAAGACCTTTACCGTTACCGATACGCCGACCAACCTGAAGTTTGACGGCACGGAGAACAACTTTAGCGTCCAGTGTAATAATGCCGCTGTGGAGACAAAGGCATATACTGTTGCCAATAGTGGCGACGGCTTTACCATTACCTTTATCCCTGCTAATATGACTGATTATACCGGAAAAGACATCATTATCAAGTATACTGCAACTTTACAGGATACGGCAGACCAGACCACGACGGGCAACACAAACTCTGCTTCTCTCGTCTACACCAACAAAATCGGTGTAGACCCCAAGGGCAACCCGACAGAAGAAGACAAGAAAGAAACGAAAGACGAAGCTGTTGTTTATACCTTCAAAGTAAAGGTGCATAAAACTGCCGATGATACCCAAAAAGGACTGTCAGGCGTCGAGTTTGACCTGTACAAAGAAGATGCGAACGGTACCGTAAAGGATGATGCCGCAAGGGCATTGGGCTTGGATGCCAGCAAGAAATGGACCCAGATCAACAAAGAAAAGTTAGTAAGTGGTAAAGACGGTTATTTGGAGCAGGGCGGTCTGGCCAATGGCGACTACTACCTGGTTGAAACGAAGACCGCCGAGGGTTATAACCTGCTGAAATCTCCTGTCAAAGTTACCTTGAACATTAAGGAAACCACGACGTTTACAAAAGACGCTGACGGCACGATTACCAAGACAACAACCTTTACCGGTGGCGATGAACAGAACATCGGCGTGCACACGGTTAATGTTGTCAACCGCAAGGGCTTTACGCTGCCTGTCACCGGCGGTTTCGGTACGCTGCTGTTCAGCGGTATCGGTGTGCTGCTGGTTCTGGCGGGCGTCAGCGTTCTGTTCAGCCTGAAAAAGAAACCCAACCGTGCGTAATGCACACCATACAAACACCCACAGTAAAATAAACGGGTAATCCATAGGGGAAGGGCCGGAAACGGCTCTTCCCCTATGGGCGGTTGTGGCAGTACGCCAACCCTTTACAGAAAGGCTCTTTGCTATGGAAACCACCGTCAAATTAAAACTTGGCTTTGCTGCGCTGATGATCGTCTCCGGCATCGGCGTGGCCATGTACCCCGTTGTCAGCAACGCGGTGGCACAGCGCCACGCAAGCTCGGTCATTGAAAGCTACAACGACACCGTGCAGTCGATGGACGCCGAGAAAATCGACGCCGCCAAGGAGGCTGCGCGCCGCTACAACCAACAACTGAACAATGCCATCGACCGCGACGCGGCGGGCGAAGCGGACGACATCGGCACAAGCTATGTGGACATGCTGGATGTGGGCGAGAGCCTTGGCTACATTACCATACCCAAAATTGACGTAAACCTGCCCATTTATGAGGGCACAAGCGACGATGTGCTGGTAAAGGGCGTCGGACATCTGGAAGGCTCCAGCTATCCGCTGGGCGGCGCGGGCACCCACAGTGTGCTGACGGGGCATCGCGGTATGGCCGAGGCGGTACTGTTTACCGACCTGGACAAGCTGGGCGAGGGCGACCGTTTTTACCTCCACATCATGGACGAGGTGCTGGCGTATCAGGTAGACCAGGTCAAGGTCGTGGAGCCGGAAAACACCGAGGATTTGGAAATTATCCCCGGCGGGGACTACTGCACGCTGGTCACCTGCACACCCTATGCCATTAACACCCACCGTATGCTTGTGCGCGGCGCCCGTGTGCCGTATACCGGAGAGGACGAGCAGCCCGACACGCCGCAGACCGTGCAGTACCAACAGCTGAATACCGGCAACGTGGTAAAGCGCATTGTGGACGCCTGGCCGTGGATCAGCGTGACGGGCAGTGTGGTTATCGGCGGCGAGGCGCTGCTGTTGCTGCTGCTGTTGCACCGCTGCAAAAAGCGCGAGGAGGAAGACTGATGAAACGCCTGTTTCTGCAAATTTTTGCATGGCTGGCAATTTTGCTGGGCGTAGGGCTGATGCTGCAGCCCACGGTCAGCCGATATCTGACGGAGCAGAAAAGCACAAAAACCGTGCAAAAATTTGTGCAGGCCGCCGAAGCTGCCGCCCCCGCCGCGCCCGAAACCTCCGCCGCCGAACCCGCGCGCGCCTACCCCGAACTGTACGACGCGTTTCTGGCCTACAACCAACAGCTTTTTGCCCAAGGCCAAAGCGGCCTGAAAGACCCCTTTGCCTACGAGACCCCCGCCTTTGACCTGACGGGCTGCGGCTTGCCAGACGACGTTATCGCCGCGCTGTGGATACCGCGTCTGGACTTGGAACTGCCTGTTTATCTGGGGGCCAACGCGGCCAACATGGCCCGCGGCGGCGCGCTGCTGGGGCAGACCTCCATGCCGCTGGGCGGCGAAAACACCAACACCGTCATTGCCGCCCACCGCGGCTATTACGGCGCGGAAATGCTGCGCAACGTGCAGCAGATACAAATCGGCGACAAAATTACTATGACAACGCCGTGGGACACGCTGGTTTACCGCGTGTGCGAGCTAAAAATCATACAGCCGGACGACATAAACGCCGTGCTGATACAGCCCGGCCGCGACCTGCTTACCCTGACGACCTGCCACCCCTACACCCAAAACACCCAGCGCTACCTGGTGATAGCCGAGCGCGACCCCGATGCAGAGGCCGCCACCCATGCGGCAGACCTGGCCGAGTGCGACGAAACCTGGGACGCCGCACCGCGCCAAGTGACGGTGGAGGCCGACGGTACCTCCGCGCTGGAGGAAGTCACCCCCGAAAGTATCACTCCCCTGCCCCACGAGGGCGGCGGCGAAAACGCGGGCGGCGCGTACTCCAACTGGATGATTTGGCTGGAAAACAACGCCCTGTGGGCGGGATGCCTGCTGATTGCCGCCGTGATCGGCTGTATGCTGATTTGGCGCAGGCATAGAAAGGATTGACCCATGCAGAATATCAACGAAAAGGCGCTGGCCGTTACAGCCGAGGTAAGCAAGGCGGTGCTGGGCAAGCCGGAAGTCGTGCTGAAAATCATGATGGCGATACTGGCCCGCGGCCATGTGCTGATTGAGGATATCCCCGGCGTGGGCAAAACCACGCTGGCACAGGCGTTTGCCCGCGCTATGGACCTGACCCAAAACCGCGTGCAGTTCACGCCGGACGTTTTGCCGTCCGACATTGTGGGGTTCTCGCTGTACCAAAAGGAAACCGGCAAATTTGTGTACCACCCCGGCGCGGTGATGTGCAACCTGTTTTTGGCCGATGAAATCAACCGTACCAGCGCCCGCACCCAGTCCGCCTTGCTGGAAGTCATGGAGGAAAGCGCCGTCACGGTGGACGGCGTGACGCGCGTTCTGCCGCAGCCGTTTACCGTTTTTGCAACGGAAAACCCCGTCGGCTCGGTGGGTACGCAGATGCTGCCGGAATCCCAGCTGGACCGCTTTATGGTCTGCGTGGTCATGGGCTACCCCGATGCGGAGGCGGAAATGGAGATTTTGTCCCGCCAGCCGCGCCGCGCCCTGCTGGACCGTGTGCAGCCGGTGATGGACAAAAACGACCTGCTGGCTATGCAGCAGCAGGTAGACGAAGTATATATGAGCGATGAAATCAGACGGTATATCGTGGAACTCTCCCGCGCAACGCGGCAGGACAGCCGCCTGATGCTGGGGCTTTCGCCCCGTGCGTCGCTGGCAGTGGCCGGTATGGCGCGCGCGGCGGCTTTTCTGGGCGGGCGCAATTATGTGGCCCCGCAGGATATTACCGCGATTTTTGCCGATGCGGCCCGCCACCGTCTGCGCCTGACCGAACAGGCCCGCACCGGCGGCGATACAGTGCAGAATATCCTTGACGATGTTCTGCACACCGTGCCGCGCCCTCGCCCGGAGAAACCGTTCCATGGCAGGTAAGGTGGGCTGCGCGCTGCTGCTGGCCGTGCTGTTTGCCGCGGCAGCGGTCAGCCGCACGTCGTTTGCGGTCTTTTTGGCGGCACTGGCGGTGCTGCTGGTCGGCTTTTTGGCGTGGTATGTCCGCACGCTGCGCAGGGATGTGACGGTAACGCTGCAGCTGCCTGCCCGCCCCGTGCACCCCGACGAGGATTTTGCCGTACTGGTGAAACTGCACAACAACGGGCGGCGGCCCATGCCGGAGCTGCGTGTCGTTTTGCAGGCTGTGGACGCCGAAAGCGGAACGGCCATTGAACTGCCCTGCGGCGCGATGCTGGCCCCGCATCAGTGTGCCGATTTGCGCGTGACCCTGCGCGCAGCAAAAAGCGGTCTGTGGCGGTTCCGTGTGCGGGAAGCCACCGTGCGCGACCTGTTGGGGCTGTTTGCCGCGCACTGCGCCGTGCCGCCCCAAAGCAGAGAACTGTGTGTGCTGCCCCCCGCCGAGGGCGAGGACGACGGCGCAGGCACAAAACCGCAGAACTGCGCCGAAAAAGTGACTGCGGCGGGCTGCGATTTGACCGACGGCGTTTATGATCTGCGCCCCTACCGTGCAGGCGATTCACCAAAGCTGATCCACTGGAAACTGACCGCCCGCGTGGGCGAGTTGACCGTGCGCGAGCCGTTGGGCGCAGCCTACCGCGCTGACCCTGCGGGCAGCGTTTTGGCAGAGGGGGCCGACGCGCCGCAGCAGTTGCTGCACTTTGGGCAGACCGCCGTAAAGCGGCTGCGCAGATTGACCCGCCGCAAGGACACCGACCCCGCTACGGGGCTGGTATTTGTGGATCGTGTGCTGCTGCCCCGCACCAAGGCCGCTGCCCACCCCATGGCGGAAACGGCGGCGGATCTGCTGATTTCGGAACTGCTGGCCTTGGGCTTGCTGACGGCACTGAACGGTGCGTTTGCACTGGCATTGCCGATTTGGGTGTGGCTTGGCGTGGCGGCACTGTGTGCGGCGTGGCCGGCACTGCACCGCGTCCCGCTTTCCAAGGCGGGCCGTTACGGCGCGGCACTGGCGCTGGCCGTGGGGTATCTGGTGCTGCTGTTTGCCGTGCAGCAGCCGTTTTTGGCCGGTGCGGCACAGTGCGCGGATGCCGTCAGGCTGTGCTTGAATACACGCTTCAACGCAAATTTTGTGGTGTCCGCCTCGCCGATTTCGGCGCAGATGGGCCTGTTTGCGCTGCTGACGGCAGTGCCGTTTACAATGTTTTTGACCACGCTGACAGCCCGCCACACCGACGCGCTGTTGCTGGGGGCGGTGCTTCTGCCGATCGTGGTGTTCACGCTGTTAGCGGGGACGGGCCGTGCCGTTTTGGGCTGGCTGCTGCTTTTGCCGGGCTGGTTGGGAAGCTGTGCGGCGGCGCGGTCGCTGGTGCGCAAACGGCTGTGGCGCGGCAAGGATTCCGCTGTCTATGCCGCCAACCTGCAGACCCACCGCACAAACCAAAGGCTGGCCGGTGTCGGCATGGCTGCCATTTGCGCGGTGCTGTTTTTGCCTGCCCTGGCACTGCGCCCCGTGCTGATGCTGCCCTTGAACGCGCTGCAGCCTGTGACCGACAAAGTCTGCGCGGCCGGGCTGAGCGCGGCGATCGAGTGGCTGCCGAAAATCAGCGGCGGGGCACTGAATTTCCATGTCAGCGCTGCTGCGGGCGGCGTGGAGGACGGCAGCCTGACACGGGGCGACGGCCTGGCGCTGACGGGGCTGGAGGATATAATGGTCACGACCGACGCCAAGCCGGAGGAGACCGTCTACCTGCGCGGGTTTATCGGCGTGGACTATGACGGCACAAGCTGGCAGGCAGGGAATGCCGCCGCCTTCGACAGTGCCGCAGCAAACTGGAAAACCGACGGCGACGGGCGGCTTGCCATTGCGAACCTACCGTTTTTGCGCGCGGCATACAGCGGCGCACAGCCGCAGCAAATGACCGTACAGCGTCTGCATGCAAACGATGCCTACACGTTTGCGCCGTACAACGCATATTTTAACGACTACTACACGCCGGACGGCGACGGATCCATAGCGGGGCAGACCGTGCAGGACGATATGTTCTACTATTTTCCGCGCAAACAGGCGGAGGAGCTGCTGGCGGCCCGTGACGATGATGACGCGGGGGTGCTGGACCGTCTGGAAAGCGCCTACGCCGCGTATGTTCGTGCGCGCTGCCTGGATGTGCCCGACGGTGCCGGGTACGATGCCATAGACAAGGAACTGGCTGCGCTGGTGAAGGAGCGCAAACTCAGGGATGATGACATCGATGGCCGACGCGCACTGGTGCGCAGCTGGCTGAACGAGCACTGCCGTTACAGCGCGGACGCCGAGACACCCGACGACACCGACCCGCTGCTGTATTTCCTGAGCGAGAGCCACGCGGGCAGCAGCACACAGTTTGCCTCGGCAGCGGTGCTGCTGTGCCGCATGGTGGGGCTGCCCGCCCGATATGTGGTAGGCTACGCCGCACCGCAAAGTCTGTTTACCGCTGCGGGCGACGGCAGCTGCCGTGCCGTTTTGCAGGACGATAACGCCCACGCCTGGGCAGAGATTTACCTTTCCGGGCAGGGCTGGACGCCGCTGGAGGTCACCCCCGGTATGACAGCCGAACTGACCGAGGGCGAGCTTGCCGCCGATGCCGCACAGGCAGGGCAAAATGCCGCAGACAGTGATACACCCCTGCTCGCGCGGCAGGAGGCCGACTCCCCTGCCGAAACGCCGCAAAGCGTCCCGCTTTTGTGGGTGCTGCCTACGGTTTTGCTGCTGCTCGTCTTGGCCTTGGCACTTCTGCGCCGTGCAAGGCGCACACCTTTGCAGACCGTACAGGCAGAATTTTGTGCGCTCCATCGCAAGATGCGGCGCTGCGGGCTGGCGGCGGAGGTGTCCTCTGACGAAGCGGCATTTGCGGAATTTCTGCAAACGCATTGCCCGCAGACGGACCGCGAAACCGTGCAGCACCTGCTGGATGCCGTACAGGCGGCACAGTTTGCGCCCGATCCATGCACCGCCGAAACCGCGCAGGAGATACAGACCCTGTGCCGTAAATTACGCAAAAAACTGTGCAGACGAACGGTGTGAGGGCTGTGCAAGGGGAAGCTTTACGCAAGAAATAATTGACGATTCGGCAAAAAACGATTATGATAATGGTAAATACATATCGGAGATGAGAAACCATGCCACCTTTGCCGAAGAACGACAAGCCGATCGATATCACGCAAATCGCGCAGGCGCTTGGCGTATCCAAGACAACCGTGTCCCGTGCCATATCCGGCAACGGGCGCATCAGCGCAGCAACCCGCCAGCGCGTGCTGGACTATGTAAAAGCGCATAACTATACCCCCAGTATGATGGCGCGCGGGCTGGTGAAGCGCTGCTCCTACAATATTTCGCTGGTGATTTCCACGCAATTTTCCGACTTTGAGCTGCCCTTTTTGCGCAGGGTGATGCGCTCTGTCTATCAGGTTGCCGGGGATTCCGACTACGATGTCCTGCTGACGCTGGTGGACGAAAACGAAACCCGTCCTGTGGAGCGACTGCTGGATAACCGCAAAATCGATGGTCTGATCTTGACCCGCACACTGGAGCGTGACCCCTTGATCCCGCTGCTGAAGGCGCGCAAGGTGCCGTTTGTCGCCATCGGTCAGCCGGAGGACGATCAGGTACTTTCCGTTGACCATGACCAGGTGGGCGGCTGCCGTGAGATGACCAGTCTGCTGCTGATGAAGGGCATGAAGCATATCGCGCTGCTGGGCGGCAGTATGCTGTACACCGTCAACCAATCCCGATTGGAGGGCTTCCGGCAGGCTTATGTCAAGATGGGGCAAAAAATTGACGAAAGCCTGCTGTTTTTGGAGCTGGAAAGCGACGATTTGCGCATGGAGGCTGTGCAGCAGGCTGTAGAGCGCGGGGCGGATTGCATCCTGTGCATGGACGAACGGCTGGCACAGCTGACGCTGAATATGCTCAAGCAGCTGAACCTGCGCGTGCCGCAGGATATCCGGCTGGCGTCGCTGTATGATAATGAGAATCTGGTCAATACCGTGCCGCCCATCTCCGCCGTGCAGTTTAATGCGGATATCCTTGGCTTAAAAGCAACGCAGCAGCTGCTGTGCGCCTTGCAGGGGCAGCCTGTTGAAACCCGCATGGAGTTGGGTTACCAGGTAAGCCTGCGGGAATCGACGCAGACGTGAAATCCGAGCGCACACCGAGGGGTGTGCGCTTTTTTGTCTGACCCATCAAACCGTGTACATTTTCAGGAAAATGTATAAAGTGGGGCAAAATAAAACAAAAAGTCCCGAATTGCAGATACAAGCAATTCGGGACTTGATAGGATTTATAGAAGAACCTTAACTGTCAGGTCTTTCCAATTTCCCAGTCAAAGTACGTAACCACGCGAATTTCGATAGGCGCAAGCCTGTTCGTAATTCAACTTAATGGTTATACTCGCTGGCAAATCAGCCGCGAGGCGACTTGATGGCAGCCTGCTTATTGGGTCGTCATCATAGGTATGTACCCAAAAGCGCGTACTGTTTGCATCCTCAAGTATCCTATTGACGGCCCCATCCCCTTTCTTCGCTTTTATTTTTCCCGGCATGATTTTTTCCGCCGAAATCGAATGGTAATTGTACGTTCCGCGCACATTGCATTGAACAGTGCATGACTCTTGAAATAGATTTAGTTCCCAGATGTATTTCTGTCCATCGATGGAGAAGATTCTCGGCACAAATCTGTCCAGAAATTCCCGGCTGATTTCATCGTTTGGGAACGACTCTTGCCAGCTGAGTGCTTCCTCTACCTTTTCACTATTGGCAGCTCCGTTTTCTTGTTCCTGCTGGTATTCTTCTAAAATATCCTGCCAGTGATCCTGCCAAACGTTTTTGTAAATTTCTCGCGCCATCAATTCGAGCTTCCATGCTTGCACATTGGGGGCGCTGCATTTGGGGGCTACATTCCTCAGCGACCGCTGATAACAGATATATCGAACAATGCCTTTCTCTGCGCGGAACGCCCGCATTCTGGCTCCGCAGCCACAAAACAGGCGGCAAGCCCATTTGTCGGCGTGTTCGCTCTTTCCATACAAGTAAGCCTGCGTTATATTGCCGTCTTTGTACGACTGCCATGCATGTCTGCGGCGCTGACATTTATCCCATAGTTCCTCTGAAATGATTGGCTCAAAACTGCCTTTCACCAGAATGTAATCCTGTTCGCTGTTCTTGATGCTTTTATGGCTGAGGAAATCATCAATATGCGATTTGTTGTATGTCAAATACCCTTTATAAATCGTATTCTTGGTGATTGAGAGGACCTGACGCGCGCTCCATTGTGGCATTCCGGATTTATTCGGTGTGCCTTCTTGCGTTAGTGTCTGGGCTATCTCGGTGCCATTTATGCCATCAGCATACCAAGCAAAAATTTTTCTGACAGTCTCTGCCTGACTTTCCTGCACCACAAGCGTATGAGCCTTTTTATCACGCTTATATCCAAACGGTGTCGGTCCCGCAACATAGGTGCCTTTTTTCTGTGACGTCTGAATGCCCGCCTTGGTGCGTTCACTCATTTTACGGCTTTCATCTTGCGCAAGGCTTGCCATAATGGTCAGGCGAACTTCTCCATCGCCACGCATCGTCCAGATGTCATCATTGACGAAGTACACTTCAACGCCGTACTGTTTCAGCTCACGGGTCGTAACTAAAGTATCCACCGTGTTTCGGGCAAAACGGGAAACCTCGCGGGTCACGATTAGGTCAAACTTTTTTTCCGGGCATCTCGCAGCATCTTCATAAAAGAAGGTCGGGTTTTCATGCCAGTACCTGAGATTCCTTCATCGGCGTATTGCCCAACCACCGTCCAATTCGGATGATGTTCTGCCAGCTCCAGATACCAGTTCATTTGATTTTTCAGTGCTGATATTTGCGCCTCAAGTTCCGTGGACACGCGCCCATAGAACACGACTCTGCGCGGGCAGTTTTGCTGGTCTGCTTTATCATATTGCATCGGTTTTCCCTCCTTCCCCATCAGTATAATACTGCATTCAGTATTTTCAAAATGTACAAGTCAATGACTCAATCATGGTATAGAAAAGCCGTGGAAGAAGGTTCCTTCCACGGCATGATCTTTATACTACTTTTTCAATAAGGCACTGATGTTTCTTCGTTTTCTTGTCATAGTTGATAGCTACCAAGAGAAGATTTCCTGTATAGCCACGCAGCGAATCCGGATATTTCTTTTCCTTAATCTGCTGCATCGCAGTCTCCGCCGTTTGGTTCCACTTCAACTCCACAACAAGCGCCGGATAGTCATTTCGGTACTCCGGTTTTGGTACGAAAACGAAGTCTGCGAAGCCCCTGCCTGTGGGCAGCTCTCGAACCGGCTTAAAGTAATATTGCATAGCGCTCAGGTATGCAATCGCCAAGACGCTGCTCAAGGAGTTTTCATTGTTGTACTGGATGGCAGAAACATAGTCATCATGGATTTTCTCAACCTGAGTGGCTACTGCATCGCCATCCATATCCAATGTCGCATCCAGCAACTTCTCAGACTCCTGCTGGAACAGCAACATCTCATTCCAATGCTTGCTTTCCACCGCAAGTGTCAATTCCTGCCGGATTTCCTCATTCGGAACGAACGCTGTTTTTCGGTTCTGGTCATATCCCAAGTAGCCAAGATGGATCATATATGTCAAAACATCATCTTTGCTTTGGATATTAACGGTATCGTTCTTGAAGGTAGCAGTGTTTACTTTAACTTCCCCACCGGAAAGCATTTCAATGATTGCCGTTTTCAGCCCATCATAGTTCATGTTGATAAGAGGAACGATTGCTTCATAGGAAGCCGTTTCCGACCAGTAGCTCTTAAACTCTCCCTTCAGCATAACGCTGACAACAGCTCTGGGATTATAAACTTGGTAATCCCGCAGCAAGTAACCATCGTACCACTTTTTTACCTTGTCAAAGTCTTTGTGGTACTCCTCGCAAAGATTCTTAACTTCTTCTTCCGTAAAGCCAATGAAAGGTGCCAACGTGCCGGCACTGACCATGGTAAACTCATCGAAGTTATTCAAGGCCGACTGCGTTTTTTCCTTTTTGATTGGCAGAATGCCGGTGAGGTATGCAAGCTGAATGTATTTTGTCGGCTCTGTACCTTTGAATAAGCCTCTCAGGAAATAGATATATTCTTCTTGAACAGCCTTATTGGTTGCTTCATCTCGGATCAGAATATCCCATTCATCAATAATCACAATAAATTTCTGACCGGTCGAGTTTCTGATGCGCGACAAAGCGTCCGCCAATGTCAACACTTCGTTAGGAAGAACTTCAGGGTAGTACTCTTTTAGTTCCTCCAAAACCGATTGCGTAATGTAGGATATAATACTTTTGATGTCTGCACAACTGGACAAAAACCATTGTACATCTATATGGATCACATCATACTTGTTGAGATGCTTTTTGAAGTCGCTACTCTTGCCGATTGTAAGCCCATCGAACATCTTTTCTGAATCGCAGCCTTTGCTGTAATAGGCTGCCAGCATATTAGCCGTATAGGACTTACCAAATCTCCGGGGGCGGCTATTGCAGATATATGCTTCTGGTGTATCAAGAACGCTGTTGGTATATTCCAGCAGACCCGTTTTATCCATATAAATTTTTGAATTCAGTGCAACTTGAAACGCACTATTATCCGGATTCACGAATCTTCCCATTTCGCCAAAGCCTCCTTCAGAAGTCATTTATTTCTAACCATTCAAATGACATTAGTATAGTCATATAGTACCATTTATCGATACAAATAGCAAGTTGGAAATTTCCCTACCCTATATATAATAGTACAAAAGCGCCGCAGCAGGGATTTCTTTCATAGCATGATCTATCATCGCAGACACCTCATCTGCTATGACGATGATTAAATTTTGCCACATGGAATCCTGCTTTCTGCATATAATCTTCAAAAATATATGCAGATAAAACTCGAAAGGCGCAATAAGCCACAAATTGCGATAATTTTCCTTCGATGAACCTGTCAGATGTCATCTGTTTGAACCATTCGGAATTCCCGAATAGTTGCCATCACGGTCTATTCCTCATCCGAATTATAATATTACCATTTACTGATTCAAATAGCAAATCTAGCGTCATTCCATAACGACACAATAATGCCGTGGAAGTATTTCCTCCACGGCACGATCTGTCGTTATAGCTGTGCGTTTCTCTCCCTCTGCAAATTCCAGACAGGCAACCCTTCCCGGCGCTTTGCCTCGCATCGCTTTGCAGCCATGCGATATGTTTTCTCGCATCTTGGCACGCTCGTGGAACCCAGTCATGGCGCTACTTCCCCAATGCGGTACAGCAGAGGACGCTATTCACTTTTTCGGAGGTTTGGAACCTCCTAATACATAAGAGAACAGCGAATCGGATTTTTTCCACAACTTTTTCAATTTTCTTTTTTTACCAGAAATATATCCACACGCATATCTTTCCACAAACCGGGGTGGATCTTAATCCCACGCGCTTTCTGATACTCATAGGCTGTCACAAAGTCAACCGCAAAACTCAAAAGTGGTATCTTTTCATCCAGCACGCTTACCTGATTTTCTTGACAGCTTTCCAGCCATTCCACCAACTTACGCTTTCTTTTGGTTCGGCCCATGTTCAAAAAGAAATCCTGTGGACGACATATTGTCGCGCAATCGGGTCCAGCACTTTCTTTATCCTGCTTGCCGATTTGCTCTTGCTCAATATCATAGGGAACGCCACTTTTATAGGTAATCATCGCTATCGGCTGCCTTTCCGATTGGATAGGCATGATCTGCTGCACATTCATCAACTGCAACATCCAAATGTATCGGTTATTGCTTTTTACAATCCGGTTGGCATACCTGTCCAGAAAGCCCGGCTCTATTTTACCATCCGGAAAAGAGGCATCATCGCTGAGTGCAGCCTCGATGCTGTGCATATCTAACCTTGCTTTAGGACGCTGTTCCTGTATGGAACTTTGCAGTAAGCCTTCGACATTTATAATCTCATTGTTGATTTCCGTACTTTTGCTTAAGAAATCATCCATAGTTATGCTTCGGCTTGCCCGCTGGCTGACAAGATCGTCCAATTCCTCATTCAGCGCAGAGAGCTTGTTCTCCAGCTGGTTTCCATCATTCGGTGTGCCGGTAGTGTTCAGATTTGCATCCAACATCCGCAAAAGACCCAGTATATCCTCGGCATTTTCTTTCCAAACTGTACGGAACACTTCCCTTGCCATCAATTCCAGCTTCCATTCAGATGCGTATGGTGCCGGACAAGGAATACCGTTCAGTGCTCTGGCGGCATCTTTCTTTTTGAACATTTTCGACCGTGCACAGATAAGCCGCATATTTTTCCCACCGTTGGCCGTTTTATCGTAGCCTTCGATTTGGAATCGCATCCCACAATCGCAAAACAGAATTTTCGTCCATTTATTCTGCGGGAAGGACACGCCAAACTTATGGGCACGACCATCTTTTCCTTTTACAAAAGCAGCACGCTTGCTGCGGATCTGATTGCAGGTTTCCCATAGCTCCTCTGAGACGATTGGCTCAAAGTCTCCCTTTACAAGAACAAAGTCCTCCTCGCTGTGATTGATGCGGTTATGGCTGAGGAAGTCATCAATATGGGATTTATTATAGGTCATATAGCCCTTGTAAGTGGGCTTGCGGAGTACTCGTGACACTTTGCTGGCCGTCCAGCTCAGGCCACCGCCGCCATCCTTACGGTTTTCTTCTATAAGCATTTTGGCAACAGTCGTTTCTCCGTGCCCCTCGGCGTACAGATTAAAGATTCTGCGTACCGTTTCCGCCTGTTCCTTATTGATTACATAAGTTCCATCCACACGGTCATAGCCGATAATATTACCGCTGCCATAGAGTACACCTTTCTCACGGCTCATCTTCTGTCCGGCTTTTACGCGCTCAATGGTCTTGCGGCTTTCATCTTGGGCAATGCTCGCCATAATGGTCAAGCGAACCTCTCCATCGCCGTCCATTGTCCAGATGCCATCATTTACAAAATAGACTTCCACGCCGTATTGCTTCAGTTCTCGCGTAGCATTCAACGCATCCACCGTGTTACGCGCAAACCTCGACAATTCACGGGTGACAATCAAGTCAAAGCGGTGTTCCTTTGCGTGCTCTATCATCCGCATAAATGATGGACGTTTCTTCATTTGGGTACCGGTTATGCCTTCGTCTATGTACTGCGCTACAACGGTCCAGTTAGAATTGCGCAATGCAAGGTCTGTATACCATTCCATCTGATTTCCCAGCGCAGATAGCTGTTCCCCATGTTCTGTTGAAACACGACCATAAAACACCACCCTACGCGGTCGATTCTTGTAATTTCCAATATAGTCTGTCATTTCGAACGCCTCCTTGTTCTTTCATTGTACAAGGGGCAAATTCATAAGGGAAATGTATAAAAACACTGGTACACTTGCCATCCTTGTATGAGCGTTGCTGCTCTATACTATAAGAGTACGTTCTCTTGATTTTTTTCCACAATCACTATTTTTATTTCATTGCACTTGACATACATCAAGTAGCCATGCCACGCAGATAGCATTTTTCAGAACATATCAACAAAAACACCCTGCACGATTCTGTGCAGGATCAAAATATATATTCGTTTTATTTTCGTACATAACTGGTTGATGGGCCGGCTCCGACTTTTTCAAATAACTATTTCGAAAAATCAGCCGGGCTATCAAACTGGAATTTGTTATTCTCCTATGGAGGCACCGCTATCGTCTTTAAGTCCACAAATCGCAACTATACCATTATTTTTATAACTTACAACGAGAGTAGTGTCATTCCCAAGTTTCCAACATGCAGTGCTGTTTTCACTGGTATCAGGCTTCCCCCATACCTCTCTAAGCTGGTCAATATGGTACCCTGGCAAAAGGCTATTAACATCGGCTTCACTCATTTCTGCGCAACGCCAGCGAGGGACACGGCATCATCAAGATGGGCAACAGCATGATACCATTCTCCAATCTGGAACCCAAGGATAGTGATGTCTATCAGCTCATCACAACGAAACCGGGAGAAAGGAAGAAACAAGAATGATTTTGCATAAAGAAAAGGCGGGCCGAAGCCCGCCTTAGAGTTCATGGCAGTTTAGTGCTGCCAGATATTGTTTTCTAAATCACGCAGACGCGCTTTGTAGTCGTTAATAAGCGCCTGCGTGTTTTCTGTATCCGGAAAGCTGACAATATAGCCGTCCTCGGATTCATGAAAGCCGACAATGCCCGTATAACAGCAACAGCCGTCACGGCGGGTAAAACCGTGACGGCTGTTCAGGGATTCGCTGTGACCTATTCCGTTTTTGCGGTCAAGCGCTGTTTATCTGCGGCGCTTCTTTTTGAAAATCATGAAACCGCCAGCCAGCGCTATGCCGCCGGCAATCGGCAGCATGACCCACCATACAGGGGGCTTTGCTGCGGGGGCCCGGCTGCTTTCCGGTTTTGCAGTGGCAGCAGGTGCGGGGGCCGGGCTGCTTTCCGGTTTTACGGTAGCAGTGGGTGCAGGGGTCGGGCTGCTCTCCGGTTTTGCGGTAGCAGCAGGCTCGGGGGTCGGGCTGCTCCTCGGTTTTGTGGTAGCAGCGGGTGCGGGGGTCGCGCCGCTGTTCGGCTTTGCAGTGGCAGCAGGCGCGGGGGTCGGGCTGCTGTTCGGCTTTGCAGTAGCAGTGGGTGCGGTGGTCGGGCTGCTGTTCGGCTTTGCAGTAGCAGTGGGTGCGGGGGTCGCAGACGCTGCGTCCTTTTCAAAAATTGCCTTGACCTCCACGTCGCCGTCCGGCATGGTGAACCTGTCGTTCTCGATGGACACGCCACCGCTGACGACCTGCCACTCTTTAAAGTGGTAGCCCGTATTCGGTGCGGCGCTCAGATTGATTCCCACACCTGCCACCGTGGTGGAGGGGTCTGCAGAGGCGGTGCCGTTGCCGTCCGTTGTTACGGTGACAGCATACGTTTGCACCTGCCGCGCCACCAAGGCAGACTGCCATGCAGAGAGGTTTCCGGCGCTGTCCTGCGCGCGGATATACAGGGCCTCGCTGGTTTGCTGTTCCTTCAGCGTTCCTTGGATTGCAAAGCTGCCGTCCCCTGCGGCATAAACACTTTCGCCGTTTTTCCCGTAAAGGATTTCGCTGCCGGCATCCGCTGTGCCGGTGATTTGATAGGTACCCGCAGCCCTGTCCGCATAGAAGATCGGTGCAGAAAGGGTCAGCATCGGGGCGGTGGTGTCCCTGCTTACCAGCAGGAACACGCTGGTCACGTCCTTGTCCTTCACACCGTTTACACGTAGCATCAGCGTGCCGGTAAAATCAGGGATGGCAAAGGTGTTCGACCCGTCCGATGTGAGGTTCGTTTCGGTATCCATGCGTGTCACCGTGATGCTGTCGGCACCCTCGCAGGTCACGGCAAGGGAATTGCTGCCGCCGCCCACATAGGCATGGTACACGCCGTTTTCGTCCGGCGCACAGGCTGTGCCGTTCACCGAAAGGGCAAGGTTCAGCGGCGTGTACTTCGGCAGATATTCCTCGGTAGATGTGGTTTCTGCGCTGTAATACTTTGCGCCGTCCTCCGGCTCCCGGTAGGCACTTACACCGACCTTGTAGGTTGCGTTTGCCGTCAGATTTTTGGATTCTGCCGTTTCTTCGCCGCCCACGGTCAGTGCCATATCAATGGCGGTGGTGCCCTTGTCAAGGTCATAGCCAAAGCCGGTATCGACCCAACCGCCGTTTTGCTCCTGATAAATCGTCACGCGGTAGCCGTCGGCATTTTCCACAGGCTGCCATTCGGCGCGCATGACCTCGTTGCCGGTGAATATCAGCGTGGCACTAGCGGGGGCGCTCGGCTGATAGGGATTGTTGTTGGTGTAGCTAACCGGGGTGGCAAACTGCTGGCTGTCGATGGCGGCCAGGACGGTCACATTTTTGGTACTTCCGTCTTCCTCGCTGACCTCAGTGGTCTTTTCCGTCATCAGGAAGGAGGATACATAGTATTCGCCCGTCGGCATCAGCGTACCTTCTGTGGGAATGTTGACCGTATTGACTTGGGTGGTATCCACGACCTGTTCGTCCACAAGGTAGGTTGCCTCGCCGGGTTTGCTGCCCAGATAGGTACGCAGGGTGTAGGTCGTGTTCTCTGCGGGGTACTTCACCCCGCCGGTGAGCGTATTGCCGTTCTGCGTCAGATCCAGCTTTTCAAACGGTGCAACTGCAAAGCCCTTTTCATCGGTAAAGCTCAGCGCACTCGTACTGACGGTATAGTTGCCGCCCTCTTTCAGGCGTAAAACTGCCATACGGTATTGCTTGCCGTCATCTGCCGACTTTTTCATGTCCGCCAGAATGGTTGCGTTGATGTCCGCGTTGGGGTCAATATCGCCGTCGTTGGCGATCCAGTTGATGGGAATGGACGAACCGTCGTCCTTTGCAACTGTCAAATTGTTTTGGATGTCCGCATCGGTGACATTGTTGTCAAACGCCAGCACAATATACGGCGTTTCGCCCGGAGCGGCAGAAACCGTGATATTTGCCGTACTGCCGCCGTTTGCAGGCGGCGCTGTTTCCAGCTCCATCAGCATGACAGGCTCTTCCCCGCTGTTTTCCAGCGATACGCCCTGCACCAGCGGGTCAACGCCCTTTGACGACCAATCCCATTCGGGCAGCTTGCCGAGCCACTTGGTTTCGATGTCCCAGCCGCCGCCTTTGCGGAAATTGGTCTGCACAATTTGCGGCACAAGCACCCACACGCGGGCGTCAATAATTTTTATGTCTACGCCCGCCATCGCGCCGAGGTAGACATCCACATTCTTAAACGCCTGCTTCATGCTCTCGCTGACGTTTGCGTTTGCGATGGGGACGGTCGTCTGCCCGCCCACAATCAGGTTGATGTCCGTGCTGGGAAGTTTAATACCGCTGAGAAACGGGATGCCAAGGCTGCTCGGAATCTGCAGTCTGCCCTGGACAATACCGTTGGCACCGATGCCGAGATACACGGTGCCCTTGTTTTCGTTTGCACCGCCGAACGCGCCCAGCTTGATTGCGTTATCTATAGCAAAGATGTCCAGCGTCTTGCTTGGCAGATTGAGGGCAAGCTCCTGCGAGCCGCCGAAGTAGATGCCCTTGTAGGTAACTCCTTTATAAGTACGCTCCTGCCCGTTGAGCTGGAGAGAATAGCCGAAGCTGTTGATGATCTGCGCATTTTTCCCCAGCCCGACGATACCGACATCCGTTGCCTTGAGGGAAATTTCACTGGGGCCCAGAACGACGTTGCCTGTACCCTCAATCAGATGCATATAGGTACCTGCCAGCGCGCCCCGCAGCTTGATGGGCGGGATGGCGAAGTAGTCACCGTTCACGGTTTTTGCCAGATCCTTAAAGCCCGCGCCGCCGCCGTTAAGCTGCCCGACGGGAACAGGCGGCACAAGGGGGATGCCGGGGCTGGACTTGACAAAGAACCACAGCTCATCGGGAATGAGTGAGCCATCCTTTTTGCTGCGTTCCAGCGCCAAAGATGCTTCCGTTTCAAACAGGTCAAAGGCGTTCAGCTCCAGCTCAAAGGCATAGCGTTCCTCACCCTTGAAGGTGTTTACCTCACCGCTGATGCTGGCAAGCTCCAGCGCCATCAGCTTTGCGGTGTCAAAGCTGCCCGTGGCCTTTACGCCGTTGACCTTGAACTCGTTGTTTTTGGCATTCAAGCCGTAGCCCAGCTTTTCCATCGAGAACTCGGCACCATTGAAGATGGTCCGGAAACCGATGTTGCCGCTGAACACAAGGTTCCCTGCCGCGTCGGCTTTTGCGTTTTCCAACTTGACCGCGGCATAGGGAATGTCCACAAAGACGATGGCGTCGTTCTTGTCGGGTTCAATTTGGAACGCAAAGCCGTCCTTTGTAAGCGAAATTTGCAGGTCATTTTCCGCGCCGTTTTTCGGCTGATAGAACTTGAAGCTCGGCGCGTTCAGGCTTACGCCGCTGTGTTCGATCGTGCCGTCCTTTTTGATGACCAGCTTTCCGCTGCTCTTATTCCATGTCGCGGTGACGGAGGGCGAGAGCATCGCCGCGCCGCCGGTAAAGGTGAATTCCGTTCCGTTCTTGCTCTCATAATCGCCGCTGATCAGCGCAACAGGTTCTCCGTACTGCTTTTTCAGCGCTTGCAGCGCGGCATCGTCCGCCACATACTCCACCGTCACGCCGCCGTTTACGGCGAACGCGGCAAGCCGCTTGGCAGAAATGGCAGCATCAACCGCATCCGGCTGGGAGGGGACATTCTCCGCGCCCGCCTTGATCAGATCATGGAAGCCCCAAAGGAAGTGGGAGTAGCCCTCCGGGTCGGCGGTTTCCTCAAACGTGCGGCCGGCATAGCTATCACATTGCACCCAGGTATTCAGCGGCTTGTCACCCGGTACTACGCTGACGGTCTGCGCTAAGGCGACACGAATCGGCTTGCCGCTGACGGAGGTGATAGCTTTTTCATAGTAATCCGACAATCCCACAAAGGGATTTGCCCAAGGGTAGCCGTCCGTGTAGACTTCGGTGATGTAAACACCGTCCTTATCGCCCCACTGGGAATACCCCTTCGGAACGGTTTTTGTGTCCAGATCCTCCACGGACGCGGTGAATGCCGAGCTTTCGGTGGTGATTTGCGGGTTCTCCCCCTCCGGCACGGTGGTACGGCTCATTTTAATGGCAGGACCGCCCGGCTTTTCCAGCGTGGAGGTATGCCCCGTGGCGGTAAAGCAGTTGAACGAATAGCCCCATTTGAAATTGAAGTCACGATTCCAATCTTGTGGCATACTGTCCTTGTCGATGCAAATCTCGCTGACCGACGCCAGCACACCCCATGTGTCAGATGATGCCCCATTCTCCTTGAGCTGGACAAGCTCATAGTAGACCGTTGCCTTTGCCTTGATTAGGCTGAGGGCGGTCAGCAGCGAATACTCCACCTTGATGGCATTCGCGCTGCCGTTGGGCGTTTTGGTCACAAATTCCGCTTTTATCGGCTCAGTCACCACGCCCTCTTTCTTTTCTCTGCCTTGGTCATAGGTGATAAAGGTGCAGCGCGGCGTCTGCCCGATTAATACGCCTTCCTCATCGGGCTTTGCTGCGGGCGCAACTGTGAGATAGGCATAAGTACCCCATAATTTGCGAAACGTCATATATATGTACTCGTTTTGCAGGGAAAGCGAGCCGTCATCCAGTGTGACGGTTTTTACCGCCCCTTCAGACGGAAAAATGCTCCCCGGCAAAGCCAGCACCTGCATGGGCAGCGCGCCCAGCAGCAGGCAAAGGCTCAAAAGCAGGGATAGAAATTTTTTCATGTTGCGTCCTCCTCGTGTTTTCTTTTTTGCTTTTCCCGTTCATGCAGCCGCATACAAACGACCGTCAGCACAACGGCCGCTGTGAACGCCGCAACGCCCACCAGCACATAGCCGCCCGCGTCCTCCCGCAGCAGCATCGCACCAAAGCCGCCCCAGGCAGCGGTCTGCCCCTGCCCGACAACCCTGTCCGCTGTCTGCATCAGTGCCGCAAACAGCAGCATACACACAGCGCTCAGTCTGCCGATGCCGCGTTTCTGCCTTCGTCGGGTATTTTTTCGTATCTGCCTTTTGACAAGCTCGACCCGCCTTGTGGTATCATACATATCGGTGGAAGCCTCCTCTCCGGTTTGCTGAAGTCTTGGGTGAAAAGTCCTTTCACCTATATAGGTACAAAAATTCGGGAAAACTCTCACCCAAAATGCAAAAATTTACAAAAAAATGAGGGAGCCGCCCAAAAGCAGCTCCCAAGAATCGGATATTCGGTTATTCTTTTCGTACCATACGAAGTGCAGACAGCTTTCCCGCCGCCACCAGTAGCACCGGCAGGGAATAGGCGATGTACTGCGCTGCGCCGCCGTAGGTAATCAGCAGGTTGTAAATGGCGTGCAGGGTGATTGCCGCGCCCAGCAGCCCGCAGGTTCCGGCAATCTTCAGCCATGTGCGCTGCCATGTGTAGGCAAGCCCGGCGCCCACAATGATGCCGCACAAAACGTGCATAGCACCCGTGCCGAAGCCCCGGAAAAAGATGAACGAGAATCGGTCAGCGCCGTTCTGGATGAGATAACACACATTTTCAAAGGTGGCAAAGGCGAGCGCGACTGTGATGGCGGTGGGCTTGATTTTTTCACCCTCCGGCTCAAACACCAGCAGGTAGAATGCCAGCGGCAGCAGCTTCATGATTTCCTCCACCACCGGCGCAATCTCCGCCGTGGCGGCAAGGGCGTCTGCGTGATAGACCGCAGCAAGAAAGGTGTTGATGTAGGCGGAAAGCAGACATACTCCCATTCCGGCAATACAGAACAGAAAAAAGCGGAGCTGCCGCCTGCCCATGCACAAGGCGGCCACCAGCAGCGGGGACACCATACAGAGGAAGATATTTTCAATGTAGGTCATACTTCCACCGCCTTTTTTACCGCGGGCAGCAGTCCCAACAGGGCGAGAGTCAGGAGCAGATCGCACCAGAAGGCAGGGCTTGCGGGAGAGGTAGCCGACCAGAAACACCCCACCGTCCAGAGCAGATATTCCGAACCGACATAGCAGAGCACGCCGACGTGGAAATACCGCCTATTCCGCGCTTCGCCTGTCCGGGTATTCGCATAAAAAAGCCCCCGTGCCGCGCAGAAGGACAGCCAAATCATCAAGCCGCACCAAATCAGGTTGGATAGGATATCCCCATAGGTGCAGTAGAACACCAGCAGCGGCACGCCGACCAAGGGGGCGAGCCACGCTTTTCGGCAGCAAAAGCTGCGTTCCTCCGAATCAGTCAGCGTGACCTGCAAAATCCGCAGAAAAATCGCGCTGGCGACCCAGCCGAACTCCGACACATAAAAGACCCGCGGCGTGGTATGGAACAGCAGCAGGTACAGCGTCCAGTAAAGCGACCCCAAGGCAAAGCATCCGTAGAAGCAAAGCAGCAAAAAGTACGCCTGTCTGCGATTTTTTTGCCATGCAATGCCCGAGAGCACCGCGCCAAGGAAGGTAGTCAACAATTGCAGCAGGTTTTCAATCAGCTCCATGCCGCCCCTCGCCTTTCCTGTCCGAACTATCCTCCCGGTTCATCTGCCTGAGCCGGAAGCACAGAGCCGTCACGCACACGCCCAAAAGAAAGGACAATAGCCCTATGACAATGTACCCGAGTGCCGCACCCCCGCCATACATACTGGCGGCGGTTTCATAGCCCGCGTAGTCGCCGGGTCGGATTCCCGCAACCACACCGGGCATGGCAAAGGACACACCCACAATCAGCACAAGGCACGCCGCAGTAGCAGAAAACATGGCGATTGTACCGCGTCGTCGCTGTTCCTTGCGCTGTCTTGCGGCGATGCGCCGTTTTGTTTCCGCAAAGCGTTCTTCATGGCTCCGCATTTGTGATTCCCTCCCGTTCCAGTAATTTACGCAGGCTCTCTTTTCCGCGATACACCAGATTGGTGATCTGCTTCACGGTTTTTCCCATAACCTCTGCCGCCTGCTCGTAGCTCATCCCCTCAAAGTAGGTCAGATACAAAACCTCCCGATAGTCCGGGTTCATTTCGCCCATACAGCCGTGCAGGATGCGGTTGCGCTCTGCTGTGCCGATGACCTCCTCCGCCAGCAGCTGAGCGTCCGGTTCATCGGTCAGCGCATCCAGGCTGAACATCAGCCTTCGTTTGCTTTTATGGCGCAGCGCCATGTGCCGCGCCGCCTTATACAGATACGCCTTGAAACCGCCGTCGCGGATGCGGGGCTTTTTCGTGAACAGATAGGCGAACACATCCAGCATCAGCTCCTCTGCCTCGTGTATATCGTGCAGGTAGCCGTCGAGGTACAGGGTCAGGGGATCGCCGTATTTTTCCATCAGAGCCTCCAGCCCCGCGTCATCGCCGTTCAGATACTGGCGGTAAAAATCCCCGTCGCAGACCATGGTGTTCCCCTCCTTCCTGCGTTCATTATACGCCGTGTGGGTTATCGCGGTGGATGTACTCCGGTATGCCGCAGCCGACCTCCGCCTTGAATTTCAGCGACAGGCTGCGGCTGCACAGCCCGCATTCGTGCGCCAGTTCCTCTAAACGCAGATCCTCGCGCAGATGGGTGGAAATATATTGCAGGCAGTTTTTGATGACGGCTCTCTGTGCGCCACCTTTTCTGTGCGCCGCCTTTTTGGTATCCACCACGCGGTTGCAGAAATCCAACGGCACCGGGCAGAGTGCGTGCAGTTGTTCGCAGCATGGAAAAACATCCATAAAGCACTCCCTTTTCTCTCTAACTGTATCACAATTCTTTCATTACAGTCAAGATATCGACAATAAATGCAAGGGCTGGCTGCCCCTGCAAAAAAGGGCGGGCTTGTGATTTTTTGCAAAGGCTATTGAGTGTTGGAGCTTGTTCTTGTATTTGTGCTTGGCGGCGTCCCATTCATAAAAGCCGGTGGCAGGGATTACGCAGCGCTGGAAGGCGATACTGCAGCGAAACACCGACTTTTCCGTCACCGTTTCGGCGCGGCCATCAATGAAATCGTATCCGCCCACCCGGAGTGCAGCGAAACCACCATCACCTACGACTACGAGGACGGTCACACATGGGCAAGCTACTGGCCGGAGGTGCTGGCTATCTTTGCGGTACATACCAACCTTAACTCCGACAGCGACGTTGTCGTTATCAATGCCGCCCAAATGCAGCGCATCCAAGACACCTTTTGGGCTATGCACGAGATCACCTACGAGGTCGAAGAAGTAGACACCACTCCCGAACCCACCGAGGACGACCCCGACCCGGAGCAGCAGACCGACTATATTTTGCACATCACCGTCAGCAGCAAAACTGTGGATGAACTGGCCGAGTTGTACAATTTCACCCAAGACCAAAAAGACATTTTGCACCAGCTGCTATCCGAGGAAATGCGCCCCAGCCTGCTTGCTCTGTGCGGCGGGATTGCTGTTGCCGATGGCGAGTTGTGCTGGCCGCTGCCGGGGCACACTTATATATCCTGCCACTTCGGGGAAGTGGACGCCTTCGGCAATGCCGGGCATCGCGGCACAGATATTCCCGCACCGGAGGGAACACCCATCTTGGCTGCCCACAGCGGCACGGTGCTGGTCAGCGGCTGGAACGACAGCTACGGCAATCAGGTGCTGCTGGATAACGGCGC